>Ga0105044_10001014_pt1 | contig 36525 bp, 35 predicted proteins | sample MAT01_FD_78092 | JGI IMG/M metagenome (GOLD analysis project Ga0105044, IMG submission 78092) | Freshwater microbial communities from Lake Fryxell liftoff mats and glacier meltwater in Antarctica - MAT-01 | ecosystem: Environmental > Aquatic > Freshwater > Ice > Liftoff microbial mat | place...
CAACGAAAAAGAAGGCGTCGAGATCGCCCTTCTGCATCATCTCAAGCGAGCGTTCGGCGTTCTCGAAGCTGAAGGTCACCTTCTTGTCCGACAGCTTGAAGGCCGTGAGGATGAGGCGAGCGGTCGCATTGGTGCCGGAGCCTGCAGCGTCGATGGAGACGCGCTTGCCCTTCAGATCCTTGATCGCCGCAATGGGCGTATCCGCAAAGACGACGATGTGAACAGTCTCGGGAAAGAGCGCGGCGATGGCTCGGAGGTTCTCGGCCTTGCCGCTTTGCTTGAACGCGCCGGTACCGGCGGCGGCCGCGGCCGCGATATCGGCCTGGGCAAGGCCGGAGGTCACGCGGCCCTCATTCACGGCGCGAACATTGGCGATCGAGCCCTCGGAAGCGCGGGCGGCGGCGATCAGCCCCATTGGGCCGCAGAGGCCCGCTTCCTCGCAGCGGGCGACACCGGCCGGATGGCTGATGAGCGAGGCCAGCATCTGGCCGATGGGAAAATACGTGCCGGAGCTGGAGCCCGTGGCGATCTGAAAGGCGATCCGCTCCGGCGCGTCGCCCGGCGGCGCAGTCATCCCCATCGCCGCGAAAGCGGCAAGGGTGAGGCTGAGACATTTGACGGCGAAACGCATGAGCACCAGATCGGGACTGACTTCAGGACTATAGGCCCCAAAAAAGCGGCGGCAAAACGGCCATTTCGGCGAAAGCCGCAAATTGGCGCTTAAGGCTTTGTTGACGCTTGTTAACCAAAGATGCGCGCAGTTCCGGTCCCATCTGAGGTTCGATCCAATGTCCTCCGCGTCCAAGCGCCTGACGAGCCTTGCCGCCCTGCTTTTGGCGGGCTCGATGCTGAGCGCCTGCGCCTCACTGGATGGCGGCGTTGCGGCCGATCCGAATGCGACGCCGGATCAGGCGACGCTGCAGGCCGAAGCGCTCGATGCGCTGAAGAAACAGCCGGTGCCTGACGAGCCGATGAGCAAGGCCGCCTATTGGGCCCAGCGGACGGAAGTCGAGCCTAATAATGTCGAGGTCGCGATCCAGTTCGCCAAGGCGCTGCGCGGCATCGGGTCGACCGAGCGGGCTGTCGAATTCCTGGAAGAGCGGCTGGTGCAGCAGCCGAATGAAGCGCTATTGCTCGCCGAATATGGCAAGTCGCTGATCGCCGTCGGCAAGGCCGACAAGGCGCTGCCAGTGCTGATGCAGGCCCAGAACATGGTGCCGGACGACTGGACGATTCTGGTTGCGATGGGCGTCGCTTACGACCAGCTCAAGGACTACGGCAATGCCCGCCATTGCTATGAGAGCGCGCTGGCGATCTCGCCTGAGAATCCTTCAATCCTGAACAATCTCGGCCTCTCCTATTTGATGGCCGGCGACAAAGCGAATGCGTCGAAATATCTGCTCGCTGCAGCCTCAGCGCCCGGCGCGACGGCGCAGGTGCGCGCCAATCTGGCGCTGGTCGCATCGCCGGGGCCTTCGCAATCGGCGGCGGCAGAGCCCACCGCCAAGCCTGCACAAGATGTGCCGCCTGCGCCGAAGCCAAAGCCCACGGCATCGGTCGAACAGGACACCGGCGCACCGCTGCGCGGATCAAACTAACTTTCTGAGATGAGTCGAGGCGCTGTCCGCCGCTGACGCAGCGGGCACAGCTACATTTTCATGATCTTCATGATCGCCGGCCCCAGAATGACGACGAAGAGGGGCGGCAAGAAGAACAGGATCATCGGCACGGTCAGCTTGGCAGGCAGCGACGCCGCCTTCTGCTCAGCGGCCTGCATTCGCAGCTCGCGGTTTTCAAGCGCCATGACGCGGAGCGCCGTGGCGAGCGGCGTACCGTATTTCTCGGCCTGATTGAGCGCCGTACAAACCGCTTTCACGCCGGGATGACCGCAACGCTTGGCGAGGTTGTCATAGGCCTGACGGCGATCCGGCAAATATGACAGCTCGGCGGTAAGCAGCGAAAGCTCTTCGGCGAGTTCGACCGACTGGCCGCCGATTTCGCTCGCGACACGGCCGAACGCCGCCTCGATCGACATACCGGCCTCGACGCAGATCAGCAGAAGATCGAGCGAGTCGGGGAAACCCAACATGATCGATTCCTGGCGCTTCGCCGCCATGTTCTTCACATAGAGATCAGGCACATAAAAACCGAGCGCGCCCGAGCCGATCACGATAGCGAACTTGGTCAGCAACGGAAGGTTGTGGCTGGACAGGACAAACAGATAGATCGCCGACAGCGCAAGTAGCACGAATGGCATCGCGAAGCGGAAAAACAGGAAGGCGTAAATCGGGCCCTGACCGCGATATCCGGCGGCGTTCAACTTGTCGCGAATGCCGGGCGTTTCGAGGAGGTTCGCCAGCTTGAGCTGGTCGACCATGCGCTTCATAAAGTCGATCTGCTGGCCGCGAAGATTGCCTTTCTTGTTCAGCTCCTCCATCTGCCGCTTGCGCAGAACCTCGCGCTGATCGGCGACCGCCTTAAGGCGTCCGGCGAGGCGATCCTTCTGCAGCATCGGTACCGCGACGGTGATGATGGTGGCGAACACCGCAAGCCCCGCAAGCAGCGAGCCCATGAATTGCGGGTCGTAGAGACGATCGATCCAGCTCATGTCCGCCCCCCTAGATCCTGAACGCGATCATTTTCTTCATCACGAGAACGCCAAGAAACATCCAGCCTGCGGCACCGGCGAGCAGGATGTTGCCTTGTCTCTCTTCGAAGAGCGGTACGAGATAGTTCGGCGAGAAGAGGCTTACGAGAACCATCACGGCGATTGGCAGCGAGCCGATGATGCCGGCCGAGGCCTTGGCCTCTGACGATAGCGCCTTGATCTTGCCCTGAAGCCTCTTGCGGTCGCGCAGAACGGCCGAAAGGTTGCCCAGTGCTTCAGAGAGATTGCCGCCCGCTTTTTGCTGAATGGTCAGCACGATCTGGAAGAAATTGACCTCAGCCAGCGGCATGCGTTCGAGGAAACGCTTGAGGCAATCCTCAAGCGACAGGCCGACACGCTGGTTTTCCACCAGCAGGCGGAACTCGAGGCCGACCGGATCGGGCGATTCCTGGCCGATCATGCGAATACAATCGTTGAGCGGAAGGCCGGATTTGACGCCGCGTACGATGACGTCGATGGCGTTGGCGAATTCGACGAGGAAGCGTTTCTGGCGGCGGCCGCGGAGGAATCCAAGAACCCAGCGCGGCAAGCCGAAACCGCCGGCGATGGCTGCGCCGGCGCCGGCCCAAGGCGTGCCGGATTTTTGATAGACGATGAAGCCGATCACAATGCCGCAGATCGCTGAGAAAATCCAGAATCGGCTGACAGGAAGCGTCAGACCGGCCTGTTCGATGAGCTGCTTGATAGTCGCGCGCTGCTTGGCCTTGCGGGCCTTGCGCTCAAGATCCTTGAGCGTTTCGGCAACCTTTTGGCGGCGGCGATCAGCTGGATCAGCCGCGCTGCCTGCAGCGCCGCCGACCCGGCGCGCGGCGCCAGCACGGGACGACACCGCCGTAACGCGCTTGGACGCGGTACGTTCGGCCGAGGTGCCACCTGAGACGGCAAATATGCCCGCGAAAAGCGCGACACCAGCGAGGGCGGCGATGATGAGCGTGTTAGCGTCCATCGACTAGCCCGTGTTCGCTTCATCGAGCGCAATAGCCAGGTCGCGTTCGAGATTGAAGTAACGGGCCCGTTCCCAGAAGGCGGGGCGCGAAATGCCGGTCGATTTGTGCGTACCCTCGATGCGTCCGCTCTCGTCTTCACCGGTGATCTCGTAGACGAAGAGATCCTGGGTGACGATGACTTCGCCTTCCATGCCCAGAACTTCGGTGATGTGCGTGATAATGCGCGAACCGTCTCGGAGACGCGCCGCCTGCACGATGATGTCGACGGCCGCGACGATCATCTCGCGGATGGTCTTTGAGGGCAGCGAGTAGCCGCCCATTGTGATCATCGATTCCATACGGCTGAGCGCTTCACGCGGACTGTTGGCGTGAAGCGTGCCCATCGAGCCATCGTGGCCGGTGTTCATGGCCTGAAGCAAGTCGAACGCCTCAGGTCCGCGAACCTCGCCAACGATGATGCGTTCTGGGCGCATACGCAGGCAGTTCTTGATGAGATCGCGCATCTTGATCTCGCCCTGGCCCTCAAGATTGGGCGGGCGCGTTTCGAGACGCACGACATGCGGCTGCTGGAGCTGAAGTTCGGCCGTATCTTCGCAGGTGATGACGCGTTCGTCAGGCTCGATGAACGCCGTCATGCAGTTGAGAAGCGTGGTTTTACCTGAACCGGTGCCACCGGAAATGATGGTGTTGCAACGGCTGGCGCCGATGATCTCGAGCACTTTGGCACCGGGTTGGGAGATCGACTTGAATTTGACAAGGTCCGTCAGCTTCAGCTTGTCTTTCTTGAACTTACGAATAGTGAGCGTCGGGCCATCGATGGCGAGTGGTGGGGCGATCACGTTGACGCGAGAGCCGTCAGGTAAGCGCGCGTCGCAGATGGGCGAGGACTCGTCGACGCGGCGGCCGACCTGGCTCACGATGCGCTGGCAGATGTTCATCAGCTGTCCGTTATCACGGAAGCGGATGTTGGTGAGCTGCGTGCGGCCGGAAACTTCGATGAAGACGCGCTCGGCGCCATTGACCATGATGTCCGCGATGTCATCGCGGGCGAGCAGCGGCTCCAATGGGCCATAGCCCAGGACGTCGTTGCAAATGTCCTGGAGCAGGGTCTCCTGCTCGGCAATCGACATCACAACGTTTTTGATCGAGATGATCTCGTTGACGATGTCGCGAATTTCCTCGCGCGCGGATTCCGCGTCGAGCTGAGCCAGCTGCGCCAAATCGATGGTGTCGATCAGTGCGTTGAAGATCGTCGTCTTGATCTGGTAGTATCCATCCGATCGCGCTTCGACGTTCATCGGGCTGGACGACTGGCCCTTGACCGGCTGCTTTGGGGCGGAGGATTTGGGTAGGGGTGGCGGAGCCGACACAGGTTTAGGCGAGGCGGACGCCGGTGTACCGGCGGGAGATCCCGCCGGCGAGCGCGGCGTCAGAGTGTCGCTTCCCGGGCGCTTGCCGAACATGAACTAGCTCGCCTTCTTCATCGGCTTGCGGTTGAGAGTCCCGAGCATTTTGAAGATAGATTCGCGCTTAGGCTTCTTGGTTTCGGCTTGTTGCTCGCGGCCGGTGAGGATGCGCGCGATATGTGTGAAGCCCAGGGCAGCGCGGGATTGCGGATTGAGCTGGCCGATCATCTGGCCATTATTGGCGGCGGTGCCGAAGAGCTGGGGGTCGAAGGGAAGGACAAGTAGCGGCTCGGCGCCAATCGCTTCTGCGAAATCCTTCACAGGGATCTCTGGACGTTTCACGACGCCGACCTGATTGAGGATCAGGCGCGGGCGGGCGTCGTGCGGGCGCGAGGTCGCGAAATGGTCGCAGATATTCTTGGCGTTGCGGAGCGAGGCGAGATCGGGCGTCGCGGTGACGATGATCTCGTCGGCGCCCATCAGCGTCTGGCGGGTCCAGGCGGACCATGCATGCGGCACGTCGATCACCACGGCCGGCGATGAGGCGCGGACGATGTCGAGCACGGTTTCGAAGGCTGGCGCGTCGATGTCGTAGTCGCGGTCCAGCATCGCCGGGGCGGCAAAGAGGTGAAGGCGCTCGGCGCATTTCACGAGGAGGCGGTCGAGCAGCACGTCGTCGAGGCGTTCCGGGGCGATCAGCGCGTCGACGACACCCTGAGCCGGATCCTGGTTGAAATCGAGGCCGGCCGTGCCGAACGGCAAATCGAGATCGACGACAGTCGAAGCGATATTAAGCTGGCTCGACAGCGCCCATGCGAAGTTGTGGGCGATCGTCGATGAGCCCGCGCCGCCCTTTGCGCCGACGAAGGCGAAGACCTTGCCGATGGGTTCCGATTCCGGCGCGGCATACAGCGCGGCGATCGCCTCGATCACCTGCATGGGGTGCAACGGGGCCATCAGATATTCGCTGATACCATTGCGGATGAGCTCACGGTAGATCTGGATGTCGTTGGAGCCGCCGACGACGACGACCTTGCTGGCCGGATCGCAGACACCGGCAAGCGCTTCCAGTTCCGCCATCAACGGCCCACGCTCGACGTTGCGCGATTCCACGATGATCAAATTTGGCGTCGGGCTATCCGAATAGAGCTCGGCCGCCGCGGTCGCGCCGCCCATGTGGACCGAGACGTGGGTCTTGGAAAGACGGCGATCAAGCGATGCGCGCTGGATGACCGCGCCCGTTTCCGGGTGCTCGCAGAAAGCCGCGATCGTGATGCGCGGCACCGGACGATCCGACATCGGAACGCCGAATCCGTCTCTATCGACGAGTGTGGGCAGACCCGGAGGCTTGTTCATATCTTATTCCTCAGACAGGCGGATCAGTTCTTCTGCGTACCCGACGTGACGTCAGCGACTTTGCCGCTATCGCCGGTCGAGCGGCCGCCAGCGGTCGCGTCGCCCTTCTCGTACTTGCCCATGATGGTGTCGCGGCGTTCGGTCGAGGCTGTCGCGGCATCCATCGGTTGCGGCTCGACCAGATCCCGCGGATTGGCGACCATTGCCGCAACGTTTTCCTGGATCGAGCAGCCGAAGGTCGGATAGGGCGTGTTATCCCAGGTCATGGAAAGGTTCTGTGACCAATCCTTATTCTTACAGCCCGGCACGCTTGCGACGTAGCGGACATAGGCGAGGCGCGTCGTCGTGCGCGCCCCTGCCTCGGGCGCGTAACCGGCGACCTTGATGTAGTTGCCCGGAATGCCGTAAGCGGCGGCGAGATCGCGGATTTCACCTTCCGTCTGCGCTGCGGCGCGGCCACCGGCGGCGGTCTGGATTTCGATCGCGCCGCTGCTATCACCGCGATAGGCGCTGAAGAAGCCGGCGACCTGCTGGCGCGACTGGGGCGACAGGCGGCCCTTGCCGTCAGTCGCGATGTTGAGCAGGGCGACCTCGGACTTCACTTCGATCGGCAAACGCTGATCGACCGGCAAGGCGGCCTGATAGCGGTCCTCAAATGAGGATGAGCAGGCCCCTGCGGCAAGCGCCAGCGGGATAGCAAGAAGAGCGGACTTCAAGCTGGTCATGGAGGTCATGTCCTTCACTCGATGATGTAACCGGACGACGCTTCGCCAGGGGCGGGCGTGACCGTGGTCGTGTAAGTCGCGTTCGACTGGCCGTTCAAATAGGCCTGAGCGTCGGTCGGTGGAACGAAGCCCGTCGTCGGCATCGACAGCTCGCGACCCGATGTCGGGTCGACGAGGATGGCCGAGACGATGACGACGAGTTCGGTCTGGTTCGACTGGTAGTCGCGGCTGCGGAACAGCGCGCCGAGAACCGGCAGATCCTTGAGGCCGGGATAGCCGTCGATGTTTTGCTTGAAATCGTCGCGCAGGAGGCCGGCCATCATCATGGCACCGCCGCTCGGCAGTTCGACTGTCGTTTCGGCGCGGCGTACGCGCAAGCCCGGGATCGTGAGACCCGGCACAGTGACCTGCGAGCCGTCCGACGTACGAAAGGTGTTGCCGGGCAGTGTGAGCGCGCCTTCGGCCGTCAGTTCGCTGACTTCAGACGAGACCTTCAGGCTGATACGATTTTGGCTGAGCACCACCGGCGTGAAGGCGAGACCGACGCCGAATTGCTTGAAGTCGATTCGCACATTGCCGCTGTCGTCGACGCCCGACGGAACCGGAAATTGGCCGCCTGCGAGGAAGTTCGCCGTCTCCCCCGATATGGCCGTCAGGTTAGGCTCGGAGAGCAGGCGGAGAATGCCGGCGCGCTCCATGGCGCGGACGGTGCCTTCGACATTGTTGAAGCCGTCATTGATGATGTCGCCAGGAACGGACGGCGTGGCACCGATCGATCCGACTCCGGTGCCGAGGGCGCGGCCGACAAGGCTGAATTCGTTATTGGAAGTCACGTTGATCGGCACGCCGCCCGCGAGCGCCACAGCTTTCAGATCGATACCGAGCTGCTTGGAGACGACGCGCTGCATCTCAGCGACGCGCACGCGGATCATCACCTGCTGGCGCCCCGAAACGCTGATCATGTTCAGCACCTTGGCCGGGTCGCCGACATAGCGCACCGCCATCTCGCGCGCCTGTTCGGCGATCGAGGCAGATTCCACCGTACCGGTCAGCACGATGTTGTCGTTGACGCTCTCGACCTTGATGTCGGCACCGGAGAAGTGCGCGCGCATGAGCTCGCTGAGTGCCACCATGTCGCGTTCGACGCGGATCTCGAGATTGAGAAGCTGCTTGCCAGATTCAGAGAAGAAAAAGGCGTTGGTCTGGCCGACCGTGAGGCCAAGGATGTAGATTCGGCGCGGCGTGCGTACGATCGCATCGACAATGGCTGGGTTCGAGACCAGAACGTCGGCGGCATCGGCCGGAAGCTCAATGATGGCAGCCTTATTGAGGCCGAGCGTGACCCGCTCGCTCGAGGGGCCTTCGCCGCCGCCCTTCACGTGAACGGTCGTCGAGACCGGGCTCCCGGCAGAGGCAGACGCTGCAGCAAGGAAGGCCGCCGCTGCGCAGACCAGGACTTTCATCGTGACACCCATGTCGCGCCCCTTAATTTCTGCCGGCCGTCTGCACTTGGGTGACTTCACCAAAGCGGACGATCGTAATTGTTCCGGAGCGGCGCTCTTGACCGCGGGATCCGGCAGGAACGCGCATCTCGACGACAGGTTTGTCGGCGCCGGTCAAGCCGCGCAGAGAGAGGCTGACGGTGCCCATTTCCGTGCCCTGCTGAAGCAGTTCGGCTTCAGCCGGGCTGACTTCCAGCGTCGCCGTCTTGGCGGCCTGCTGGGTTTCACCGGTAGTCTCGGTCGTACCGGCAGAGTCGCGGAACGACTGACCGACGGCGAGAATACGGATGCCCTGGAGCAGCGTGCGGGTCACGGCGCGCTTGATGCCGTCGTCGGAGCTGCCGGCCTCGGCGGTGAGGATGACGTCGACACGGTCGTTCGGCTTGATGAAGCCGCCAGCGCCGGTCTCTTCGCTGATTTCCACCGAGACGGCGCGCATGCCGGGGGCCAGTGTAGCGGCCATGAAGTTCGAGCTTTCAGCGCGCACCAGCTTGATGTCGGTTACCGGTTCGCCAGAGAAAACCGTCGTGCGGGCAACCGCGCCGACCATGCCTTCGAGCCCCTGGGGGTTGCCGTCTTTGGTAACGTAGCCGCCTGCAACGGCATCATTGGGCCATTTCTGCCATTTGATGTCGTCCGGGCCGATCAACGTGCCGATGTCGAGATCGCGCGCGGCGACCAGAACTTCGGTCATCTGGACCTGAGGGCCTGCGGCGGCGACGGCCTGGTTCTTCTTGCCGAAGACACCGCCGAGAAGAAGCGCAGCCATGCCGGCAGCTCCCAAAGCAACGAGAAGGACGATGATGCGGACGGGGCTCATGCGGAGAAGCCTCCCTGGAATAAGCGGTTCAAAGCGTCATCGCTTTCATGAAGAGTTCGGTGCCAGGCAGGACGATCAGAGCGCCGAGGCCAAGTGCTATGCCGTATGGAATACCGGCGTTCGGAAGCAGGAGCTGATTGAGAACCGGGACGCGAGACGCCGAGGCCGGCATTGGAAGCCGGCGCAGGAGCAGGATCAGCATGGCCAGAACCCCGCCCGCGAGAGCGAAAGCGAAGAAATATTTCACGATCATCGCCGGCCCCATCCAGAGCGCGGCGGCAGCCAGGAATTTTGCGTCCCCGCCACCGATAAGATTGAAGGCGAAGAGCGCCATGCCCAGAAGCAGAGCCGCGACGAAGACGAGCGCGTGCAGGCCGACCGTTGGCAGCGGAACGCCGGCGAGTGGCGCCGCGACGGCGAACAGCACGATAAGCGCGCCAGGAATCCAGTTGGGGATGCGATAGCTCAGCATGTCCGTCATCGCGCCGAGCGCGAGGAAGACAGGACATCCGACCAGCACTATGGCTTGCAGCAGCATGAGCTCCCCGACGTCACGGCCTCCACAGGGCCGCGCAGTGCCGCGCGCCGAAAGAGGCCCGCGTTCCGAAAAAGCCTAGCCGCGCGCCTCTTAAGCGAGGCTTAAGCAAACCCTTCCAAAACCTTTCCGCCACACATGCAATGTCGAACGATCAAGGCCTTGCACAGTTAAGGGCTGTTAACGTTTGAGGGTCTGCGACGCCTTCGGCGCAAGACAAAGACGAAGACGCCGCAGGATTTCTCCTGCGGCGTCTTGCGTAGATCTTTGCAGCCACCCTATCGGGCAGCGCGAAGTCGTATTAGCCGATCTGAGCGGCAACGTCGCCGAACATCGTGTTGAGGTTCACGCCGACGGCCTGCGCGCCGACGATGATCGCAACAGCGATGAAGGTGGCGATCAGGCCGTATTCGATGGCCGTCGCGCCCGACTCGTTCTTCAGGAAGCGGTTCAGAAACTTGCTCATTTGAGTTCTCCGTTGAAATAACACCACAGCACCAGTCCAACGGCGTTTTTGACTTATTCTGTCCGCGCCGTGGACAATTGCGAGATTACGGGAGAGGAGTTTCCACCAGTTTAAAAGACTCGGTAAACGCTGAGTTTACCTGAAGTTTTTTCCGCGGCTTGTCCCGTTGCCTATCTGGCCATCGATCGGAGCGCTTCGCGATCTTCGATATCGAGCGCTGGATAGCGCCGACGCGCGACACCAAGCCGAACGAGATTGGCAATCGCCGACGCCGCCTCTTCCTCGCCGACGCCGGCGCGCTGTGCGAGGTCGCGATGACGCGGCATCGGATCGATCGTCCAGCGGGTGTCGCCCATAGGTTTGGCGGCGCGCAGGATATCGCGATAGACGAGCTGGAGCGGATCGGAACCTGCGGCGCGTTGCTCCAACGCCCTGGCGAAATGGAGCGCAAGCGCCGATGCGGCGGCGGCGTTCGCCTTGATCGAAGCCAGTACATTGGCTGCCGGCAGCATGATCGCCTCGACCTGACTGAGGGCGAGCAACGCGGCCGCGCGCGGCGGTTGCCCGAGGATTGCCTCAGCTAGGCCGAGCGCGCCGCCGGCTTCCACATCTTGGAAGACGATTGTACCGCCCGCGAGCGATGAGGCTCGAAGCGAACCCGACACGACGAAGACGGCGGTGCCGTCGATCTCTGCCGCGTTAGAGGTTTCGCCAGCCGCAAGGGAGCAGACCTGAGCCAGCGGCGCGAGGCGGTCGCGGGCCCGCGCCGGCAGGGCAGCCAGAAGATCGTGGGCGGCAAGAAAGGCGGCGACGTCCATGGGGTCGAGGTCCGGTTGTACGAGGCGCAATTGAAGGGCCGACGCTTTAAGGATCGCTAAATCTGAATTGCCAAATGCCGAATGCATGGCGTGAACAGCGCGTTCGCGTCGGTTAAGAAGTCCGGTACCACGTTCAGACTTCCTTCAATCCTCCAGGGCAATGTGGACATCGAAGCGTTCGCTCCTCATCGGGCGGCGCGCCGTTGTTCGGAGACTTGGACATGAAACGCCTGCTGCTCACCGCCGTTCTGGCCGCACTCGGCGCGACCAGCGCCCTGGCCGAGGATCTTTCGGTCGCGAAGGATCAGTCGAAGGTCGTCAAGCTGACCGGCGAGGCGACGACCGTAGTCGTCGGCAATCCGGCGATCGCCGACGTCACGATGCAGGATTCCAACACGGCCTTCATCACGGGGAAGGGCTTCGGCACCACCAACGTGATCGCCATGGACGGCGAAGGCCGCCAGATTGCCAGTTTCCGCATCGTCGTGACCTCTTCAACGGATCGCACGGTCACGCTCGTCAAGGGCAACCAGCAGATCACGCTGTCCTGCGCCCCACGTTGCGAGCAGACAGCTGCGTCGGCCACCCCGGCTCCCTGAAGCCAATCTCAGACAGAGATGAAAAGGCCGGGGCTATCCCCGGCCTTTTTCTTGTCTTGCAAGACGGACGCCCGTTGCTCAGCTTGGCGAGCACACCCGCATTGGCGGGATGCTCGCAGCTCCGACCTACCTGGACAGTCTGAGATTGGAGATGTCGATGGCGATAGCGCGGAACGCATCCTTAAGCGCCTGCCCGTTCGACGCGAAGAAGGCATGAGCTGAACTGGTGGCACAATTACTGAGGAAGTTGAGTGCGTTTGTGTCTCCGGCGAGGTCGAAGCCGACCGTGTAGACGATAATGTCCTGGTCTTTCATGGCTTGGCAGACGGCCGCCGCCTGTGTGAAGCCGTTTCCGTTGGTCGCATTGCAGTTGATTCTGTCGGCCGTTCCCACACTGGTCTGGTCTTGTCCGATGACCCCATTGCAGTAGGACGTGTTGAACGCGCCATCGGTCATGAAGATCGCGATCTTGATCAGCTCGTCCGTGCCATAGGCTTTGGGCTGACTGGCGGCCGGCCAGATATACGCGAAGTCCGGCGACAGCATGTACCAGGCCCACGCCGTGCCGATCTGCCCGGCCGTTGTGCCGGCAGCATTCAGCGCGTTGATGCGGGTCGTCAGAAGCGCCTTGTCGCTGGTCAGCGGAACGATCGTATTCGCCGGGCAAGTGTTGGAGGTATTGGCATAGTTGCGCCCAAGCAGCGTCGTCGTTGGCGCGACATCATTGTACCGGTTGCCGCCGATGCGCTCGGTGACGCAGGTGCTGATCTGGTTGACGCGCAGGTTACCGGCCGCATTGGTGAATGCGTAGTACTGGCAGCCGGCCGTGGTGCAGAAGATTGTACCGGCCGACGTGTAGGTGCCAAATGTGGCACCGACGGCACCAGCCAGCGAGAAGCTGTTCGCAGTTCTATTCGCGACCGTCCAAGTCGTATTGGCGGCGTTGTTGATCTGCGTCATGCCGTTGACGCCGGTGATGACAACGGCATCGCCATTGCTGAAGCCATGTCCAGCTGAAGTGACGACGACACCGCAATCGGCCACCAGGCATTTCCTGACCGTGCCGCCGGACGTGAAGGCGCTGAAGCCCGTGCTGTTGACGGGCGTGCCTCCAGAAACCAGGCGATAGGTGTTCGCCGCGACGTTTGAGACGGTATAGACCTTGTTGTTGAGCTGGGTCATGCCGCCGACGCCGCTGACATAGACGATGTCGTTGTTGGCGAAGCCGTGTGCGTTAGAGGTCACGACCATGGGGTTGGCCCTCGTGACGCCGGTGATGGTTTTGGCGGAACCAGTGAACCACGCGGCAGCCGTGATGGCCTTACCTCCCGTGACCGGTCCGCGCGTTGCGGCAGCATAGGTGCCCGCATTGACGCCAATCGAGAACGGCACGAGAGCGACTTTGGACGTGTATTGGGTCTGGTCCGACCATATGACAATGTCGACGAGATCTGCTGCGGCAGCCCGCAGATCGACGATTCGCGAGCCACCCATCGAGCCGGTGATGTCGACGACCATCGAAATTTCAAGGCTGTTGGAGCTTTTCTTGACTTCGGCAGTCGCGGCGACCGACATCGTATCATAGCCGATCAGGCCCATGATGAGCGTATCGACCGTCGCGGTTGCGGACACCGTGATCTGACGGTCTGCGAAGGTAATCTGAAGCGCGGAAGGCGTGCCGAGCTCGGAGTCGGGATAGTTCGCCTTGAAGTAGGCATTGGCAGAGGCAATGAGCTGCGCTTGAGTTTGCCCCGCCTGACCGGCGATCGCGAGCGCAGTCGCATCGAGGGCTGTGCCGAGGCGGTTCTTGACCATCATCGCGCGGGAATAATCGACGGCGAGGCCGCCGAACGCGAAGAACGGTATGGCCGCAAGACCGAACATCATCGCGACGTTGCCGCGGCGATCTTTCCAGAACGCCGCGATCCTGCTCAGCAGGCCAGCTTTGCCGGCGCTATCGGTCATCTTCATATCGGCCATCGTCGATGCGTCCCCGAAGCCAAGAAGTGGCTCGGCAATGGCCGGGCGCAGGGGCTCCACCGCGCACGATACCGATCGCCGGTTAATGAATTACAAAACATAAAATTTGATACAAATATAGAAATGTCGAGTTTTACGAAAATAATCTTCAATTTCTACGGCTGTTAGTTTTCGTGTTGTTATAGTTAAGTTGCATTAATCAGCGACTTATTCTTATTTCTGATCTATGTAATCAAATGAATTTCGGGCGGAGGGGACTGTGGTCCGGTTGTTGTCGACACTATTCAAGCGGCGAGAACAGGCTGAAACGCGTGGCGTGCGGCCGCCCGGGCGGCTAGCGCGATTTACGCGCGACGTCCGCGGCGTTGCTGCGCTGGAGTTCGGTTTTATCGCTCCGCCCTTTTTTGCGCTGCTCTTTTCGATGTTTGAGGTCGGGCTCACCTACACGGCGGATGCAGTGCTGCAGAACGCCGTCAATGAAACCTCGCGCATGATCCGTACCGGCCAGGTGCAGAATGGCGGATTCACCAAACAGCAGTTTCGCCAGCTCGTGTGCGACAACATCAATGTGCTGCTGAATTGCGATCAACGGCTGCAGATCGATGTGCGCAAGTTCACGGCGTTCAACGCTGCCAGTTTTAGCAACCCGCTGGATGGTAATGGCAACTTCCGGAACGATTACAAATACGAGCCAGGGGCACCCTGCGATGTGATTCTGGTGCGCGCATTCTATGCATGGGATCCGGTGACTCCCGGACTTGGCGACTACATGTCCAACATGGGTGGTGGCGGGCGACTGCTCCAAGGTACGGCCGCCGTGCGAAATGAGCCCTTTCTCGTGGGAGGCCCGGTATGCTGAGCCGCATCCGCACCTTCCTCCGGCGCCTGCAGCGCAATGAAAGCGGCCTCTCGGCTCTGGAGTTCGCGATTATCTGCCCGGTGATGCTGACCTCGCTGCTCGGGGCAGTCGAGGTATCCAACGGCATGCTCGCGGATCGCAAGGTGACGCTCGTTACGTCAACCATTGCCGACCTGGCCTCGCAGGACAAGAACATCACGAATTCCGAGATGAACGACATCTTCGCGGCAGGCGCTGCGATCATGTACCCGATGGGCTCTGCGCCGCTTAAGATGCGGGTATCCAGCGTCGTTTCGAATGCCACGACGGGCGTGACGACAGTCGAGTGGAGCAGCAGCACCGGCATGGCGGCGCGCACGGCTGGGTCGGGCGTGACTGTGCCCGCCGGCATGGTGCCGGCTGGGGCCAGCGTGATCCTGGCGGAGGTCGAGTATCTCTACATCTCAGGTATAGGCGAGTTCCTTACCAGCGGCGTTACTGTGAGGGACAAATTCTATCTTCGCCCTCGCCGGACCTTGAAGGTCACGCGCTCGGTGAGCTGACGAGCGATTGGCGCTTCGGAGCATCTTGGTTCACGCTTTCTTAAGCGGGGATACGCCAGATCGGCGACCCGGGCCGCTCGCGCCTGGCCGTCGAACCTGTTAACAGATCGGCGCGTCCGGTCTGCCCTTGCGAGGAACCATGAAGCTGACACACCGCGCCGCAGCCGCCATCACGGCCGCTTGCATTGCCATCCTGCCGGCTGCCGCCGCTGAGCCGGGCTGCGTCAAAGGCCCCGATGAAGTTGCGCTGCAGACGCGCGTCATCCAGACGGATCTTATGGTCGCCGCCCCTCATGCGGCGCGTCAGCGCGGTACAATACGTTCATGAAGGCGAACCAGCCCGTTCTGATGGCGGCGCATACGCAGCTCTCCACATTCTTCAACAAGAAGCGCGGCGGCCAGAAGGCGCTCAACACATTCATCACGAAGCTGGCGAACGATTCTTCGCGGCGTTCGATCGCCAATATCGCTGCCTTCTGCCAGGAAACGGGCTGGCTCTATGACGCCGTCCTGAGCCCCGCCCGTGGCGATTTCGTGACCTTTATCGCCCCCCTGATCGCTGCACAGCGTCATGGTTTTGCGCCCTGCGAGCCCAAGGCTCAATTGGTGGCGATCGGCCCCGCCGGACCTATGCCGGCGAACGTTGCCGCCGCTGCCCCTGCTGAGACGCCAGCCGCAGCCGCGCCACCGGCAGCAGTGCCCCAGCCTGCCGCTGCGCCGGCCGCTGCAGCTGCGCCCAAAGCCGACACGAGCGGCGTGCCGACACCGCAGCCCAAGCCGACAACCCTCGCCTCGCGCTGAAACGAGCCCTGCCCAAACCCGGCATGGCTTTCGGGCATCGCGTTCGAGGACAGCGATCAAGCAAAAAGGGCCGCCCTGAAGGGCGGCCCTTTTCGTTTCAGCCTGCTCCCGGGTCGCGGCGCTTCGCGCCTGCCCGGGATGACAGTTAGTTACGTACCTGAGCCCGTCAGGTCGATGGTGGCGCGGCGGTTCTGGGGTTCCTTGACGCCCGGGCCGGTGGAGACCAGCGGCTCGGAGAAGCCACGGCCATCGGTCGAGATCGCGCCGGACGGCACGCCATTGGCAGCAAGGCCGGCCTTCACCGAGGCAGCGCGGCGCTGCGACAGCGGCAGGTTGTAGGCGGCCGAGCCGACGGTGTCGGTGTGGCCGACGACCATGATCGAGACCGCACCGGTCGAGGCGAAGGTCGCGGCGGCTTCGGCCACCACAGCCTGGGCTTCCGGCGTCAGGTCCGACTTGTCGAAGTTGAAGAAGACGATGAACGTCTTGGCAGCCATCGGCGGCGGCGGCGGCGGCTCGACGATCATCGGCGCGGCTTCGGGCTCATAGAAGTGATACTTCACGCCGATCTTGACGGTATGGGCGATGTAATCGTCCTGGAAGCCGCTGATGTCGAAGTTGTCTGCGACGAAATAGTTGTAGCCGAGGAAGACACCGACATTGTCGTCGACCATGTATTCGAACTCGGCGATGCCCTGATAGGCGAACACGACATCGCGGCCGTCAAAGAAATCGACCAACGAGACGCGCGAAGCGCCGACGCCTGCGCCGACCGAAAGGGCCATGTCGGGGCCGAGGTCGAAGTCGTAGAGGACGTTCAGCATGCCCGACAGCGCGCGCACCTGGCCGGTGCCCTGGATGAGTGCGGTCTTGCCGAAGAAGAAGTCAAAATCGTTCTCGCGGTAAGAGGCTTCGAACTCGGCGCGGATGCCGTTGGTCCACTTGTAGCCGACGACGCCACCGACATAATAACCGGTGTTGAATTCGTCGATGTTCGTGCGGAACGCGTTGAGGTTGATGTCCTCAAGGAAATTGGCACCGGCGGCGAGGCCGATATAGGTGCCAGGCGGTGTGTCGGCGGTGGCGGTGGCGGTCAGCGCCAGAGCGCCGGCACCGGCGAGAAGAATGGTCTTGAACATGGATGATCCCCAAATTGTTGAGGTGCTGTAGCACAGCGTTTGGCGAGCCGACTATTGCAAGAACGCCGCAGTACCAAGAAATTTCGCTCCCCGGCCTCTTTCAAGAAAAAGGGCGGCCCCAGGGCCGCCCTTTTGCCCGAAGATTGGCAGAAATCAGCGGAAAGTCGCGACGCTGGCGGGCTTGCCGGCCGGGACGAATGCCGTTTCCGTAGCGGCCGGGGCATCGCCCTTGCGGATCTCGGCGACCGCAGTGGCACCCAGAACCGAGGGCTTGGCGCCGGGGACGATGATGTCGACATAGGTCGGCGCGGCGGCGCTGGCGACCTCGACCGCAGCGGCGGCCGGGGTTTCAACTGGCGCTTCCACAGCGGCGACGGCGGCCGGGGCGCGGAGGGCGGCGGGTTTGGCGGTCGGCACGATGGTGTCGACAAAGACCGGACCGGCGGGCTGGGCGGCGGCTTCGGCAACTTCGGCCTGCTGGATCTGCTCGGCAGAGGCGAGGGCCATCGGAGCGGCGATCGAGGCCGGCTTGGCACCGGGGACGATCATATCGACATAGACCGGCGTGGCTTCGGCGACGACGATTGGGGCCTCGACTGCCGGGGCAGTCTCGAGCGGCGCGCTGCGCAGCGTGACGGTGTCGGGCTTGGCGAACGGCTGGAGCGCCGGGGTATAGTTCGGGGCGGCCTCGGCGACGAGAACCGGGGTGGTGTCGGCGACAGCGGCCGGGACCTCGGCGGCGGCGACCTGAGAAGCGGGGGCGGCGGCCTTGGTCGTCACGACGGCCTGCGCATACTGGATGTCGCCGGCGAGTGAGGCGGGCACATCGGCGAGGCTGGCATAGACGGTCTGATTGCCACGGGCCGGGGCGTCGACGATGAAGCCCGAGACGCCAAGGGCGCGCTTGCCGAACTGCGAGAGATTGGGGTGCCAGACGACGACCTTGGACCAGTCGTTATTGGCGGAGACGTCCATCACCGGCTGGTCGAGGTAGATCTGGCCGTTGGAGAGCCAGTTCGAGTGATCGATCACGATGTGGCGGGCGTCGATGATCTTGGTGACGACGCCGACATGGCCGCGGCGGGTTTGCATGACCATGACCGAGCCGATGGTCGGGGCCTTCACGCGGAGGAAGTCACCCGCAGCCTGTTTCCACCAGGTATTGGCGTTGCCACGGATCGCGACGCCGGACCGCTCACGGGCGAACGGCACGCACTGGAGGCGGCGGCTGATCAGGACAGTGCGGGGATTGACGTCGGCGCTGGCGAGCAGCGAGGCCGGTGGGCGACCCGTGGCGTTGATCTGGCGGACGGAGACGTCGAGGGCCGCAGTGACACGGGCGAGGGCCGTGGAGGCGGGGGAGATTTCAGGCTGGCGATACTCCACCGTCGAGGCGAGAACCGGAGCCGGTGTATTACGGGCGTTATGGGTCGCGGTAGCACATGCACCCAGAGCCGAGACGGCACACAATACGGAAGCGCGCGCGAGAATTCCTCGTGGCGTCATTTACCCAACCCTGTCGAACTAAATCCCTGCGCGAATGGGTATGGAGGGGTGCCGGGATGGTCAACTTAAAGTTAGCGTAATGTTGGGAACAAGTGCCGAACCTGCTCGCAAGTCTATGATATAAAAGGCAGATATTTAACGTTAAAAAAGGTAAAAAAGCCCGTCAAAGTTGTATTTCAGGGCTGAAATATCAGTTGCGCGCAGCCGCGTATCGCATCTGCGGCAAAATGAATCCCTGAACGGCGTAGGTTCGGGCGCCGTATTGCCGGCCGGGCGCGTACCAGACCTTCACCGCCGACCAATCGTTGTTGGCGGAGACATCCTTCACGGGCTGGTCGAGATAGATCTGGCCGTCATTCAGCCAGTTTGCATGATCTACGACGATTTCACGCTCGGAAATCATGCGTTTTACGACCGCCACATGGCCGCGATTGGGGTTCTTGTAGCCGAACAAAACCATCACCGAGCCCTCTTCGGGCTCATGACCGCGTTCGTAAGCGTTGGCCGCCTTCTGCCACCAAAGATGGGCGTCGCCATAGATCTCGATGCCCGACTCATCCCGGGCGAAGGGCACGCACTGCATTTTGCCGCCCGGATTGACGACCTCCGGGCGGGCGAAGTCCATGCCGGACATACGGCTCGAGCCGCAGGCAGCGAGGCTGAGGGCAAGAAGGGCGAAAAGCAGCGGTTTCATGGGCGGAACTCTACCCGACACCCCTAAATATTTCGTATGTGCGACACCTCGCGCCTTTGAAATCCGCCGATTGGGAACGATATTGAGCGTGCGGGGCTTTAGCTTTGATACCGGGAGATCGCTCATGACGCTGCGCCGCCTGACCCTTACTGCCGCCGTTCTTATCGCCGGGGCCGCACTTGGTGCCTGTGCCACGACGCCGCTCTACAAGGCGCAAACGAGCTCGGTGTCGTCCGGCTATAGCGAGACACAGCTCGACGCCAACCAATACCGGGTGACCTTCACAGGCAAGCGCTCCACCTCGCGCGGCCGGGTGGAAGACGGGCTGATGCTGCGCGCCGCCGAGGTGACACGGGCCGCCGGGTACAGCCACTTCACCGTCGACGGCAAGCAGACGGAGCGCGAAGGCGACCGCTTCGGCTATAACGATCCGTGGAGCTACGGCCCGCGCTTTTCATTCGGCTATGGCTATGGTTACGGGCGCTACGGCTTCTACGACCCGTTCTATTATCGCTTCGGGCTTTATGGCGGCAGCGGATTCAATGACGACAGCCGGTTTGTGGCATCGGCGGATATCGCGCTGCTGAACGGGGCGGAGGCCAAGAACGACCCGCAGGCGATCGATGCTGCCGAGGTGATCGCCAATCTCGGCGCCGACTTCGCCCCGCCGCCGTCCCGCTAGGCCGTCACAAGCGTTCGCCGCGCGGATCCCAAACACGGGTCCGCGCGGTTTCGTTTGTTGACGCCGTGCGAAGCCTGAGCCTTTGATCCTCCCCGTAAACCTTGGGGGACGGCAAAGTGGGATTCTTCGACGGGATCGGGCGTGAATACAGTTACCTGCGCACCGGTCTAAGGCTGACGCGGCGGGTCAAAAACGTCAAACCCGCCTCCACCTTCACGACCGCCGACGTTTTCGAGCAATGGGCGGTGAAGACGCCGGACGCGCCAGCCATCTACTACGAAGATCAGGTCGTCACCTGGAAGCAGATGGATCAGGGCGCCTGCCGCTATGCCCGCTGGGCGATGGCGCAGGGCGTCGGCAAGGGCGATGCGGTCGCGATCCTGATGGAGAACCGGCCCGAGTTCATCATGGCCTGGTTCGGGTTGCACAAGATCGGCGCTGTGGGTGCGCTCATCAACACCAATCTGACGACGGCGCCGCTGGCCCATTCGCTCAACATCTCGGGCGCTAAACACCTGATCCTTGGCGCTGAGCTGGGGGCCAATTTCGCCTCTGCCACCGAACGCCTCGAGACGCCGATGACGGTGTGGGCGAGCGGCGGGGCAGTGGCCGGTGCCAACGACCTTGACGCGTTACTGGCCGAGACAAGCCCAGCGCCGATCCCGCGTCCGTTCCGCGACGGGCTGACCTGCGCCGACAAGGCGCTTTATATCTACACCTCCGGCACCACGGGCATGCCCAAGGCCGCAAACATCAGCCATCTGCGGCTGCAGAACATGATGCATGCCTTCGGCGCGTCGACCAACGCGACATCAAAAGACATCATGTACGACGTACTGCCGCTCTATCACTCTGCCGGCGGCATCTGCGCAATCGGCGCGGTCTTCACCGTCGGTGGCTCAGTGGTGATCCGCCGCAAGTTTTCGGCGACCGGATTCTGGGATGATTGCGCGCGCTACAAGCCAACGCTGTTCCAGTATATCGGCGAGCTTTGCCGCTATCTGCTGAATGCGCCGCCGCATCCCAAGGAGAATGCGCATAGTCTGCGGCTGGCGATCGGCAACGGGCTGCGCCCCGAGATCTGGCCGGAGTTCCAGAAGCGCTTCAAGATCCCGAAAGTTGTGGAGTTCTACGGCGCGACCGAGGGCAATATCGCGCTGCTCAATTTTGACGGCAAGCTGGGGGCGGTCGGCCGCATCCCCAAATATATGCGCAAGCGCTTTCCGGTGTTTCTCGTCAGGTTCGATATTGAAACCGAACAGCCGGTGCGCGATCCGGCGACCGGATTCTGTATTGAGTGCGCGCCAGGCGAGGCAGGCGAGGCGGTGGGGCGGATCGATGAGGCCGAACCCCGGACCAGTTTCGAGGGTTACTCCAAAGGCACCGATACCCAGAAGAAACTGCTGAGCGACGTCTTCGTCAAGGGCGATCGTTTCTTCCGTTCCGGCGATCTGCTGCGCAAGGATGCGCTCGGCTATTTCTATTTCGTCGACCGGATCGGCGACACTTTCCGGTGGAAGGGCGAGAACGTCGCGACCTCCGAAGTTGCCGAAGCGGTATCGCTGTTTCCGGGGGTCAAAGAGGCCAATATCTATGGCGTCAAGGTCGGCGGGCTCGACGGCAAGGCGGGTATGGCAGCGCTGGTCAGCGGGCCGGAACTCGATCTCGCGAAGCTGCCTGCCTATCTGGAAGGGCAGCTTCCGGTCTATGCGCGGCCGCTGTTCATCCGGCTGCTGCAGGGAGAAATGGAAATCACCGGCACCTTCAAGCACCGCAAGATCGAGCTCGTGAAGGAAGGCTTCGATCCGGCGACGCTATCCGATCCGGTCTTCTGGCTCGATCCGGACACAAAGGGATACAAGCCGCTCACACCTGAAGCCTACGCCAAACTGATGGCGGGCGACGTCAGACTGTGATGCGCGCCGCCGTCATCACCGGCGGCGCGAGCGGCATCGGGCTGGGCATTGCGGAGGCGCTGGCAGCGCGCGGCGACCGCGTGATGCTGGCAGACATCGACCTCACGACAGCCGAGGGCGAAGCCGCGCGGCTCCGCGCGGGTGGCGCAGATGTCGTGGCGCAGGCTCTCGATGTAACCGACGAGGCCAGTATCGCGGCGCTGGCCGCGGCGGCCTTTGCGCGCTTCGGCCATATCGATTTTCTCTTCAATAATGCCGGTGTCGGAACGGCGGGGCCGCTGGAGAAAGTTCCGCCGCGCAACTGGGATTGGGTATTCGCGGTGAATGTCCGCGCGATCTATCTGACGACACAGGCCTTCGCGCCGCGTCTGCTGGAGAGCGGCAAGGCCGCGCGCATCATCAATACGGCCTCCGAACATGCGTTGGGGCTGCCGGAGCGCGGCGGCGAGGTGACGACCTACACGGCGACCAAGCATGCGGTGCTTGGCCTCTCGCTTGGCATGCGGCGCGACTATGCCGGCACAAATCTGGCCATCTCGGTCATCTGTCCGGCGCTGGTGCAGAGCCGGATATGGAAGTCCTTCTCGGTCAGGCCCGAGCGCTTCGGCGGCCCGCGCGATGTTCCGGAGGCATTTAGCGCGGCCAATCGCGCCGGCCTCGATGCCGCCATCGCTGGTGCGCGGATCGTGCACCAGATCGACGCCGGCGCGTTCTACATCTTCACGCACGGCCCCGACGAGCGCGAGGTCGCCGAAGCGAAAGCGGCCGAGATCGCGACGGCGCTGGATGCTTACGACCGGTTGGTTCCTGGCGCCTGATCTGCGACTTTCCTCCGCTTTCTCATCGCATCGACCAACAGGAGCCCGAATATGCAAATGCGTCCCTTCGGCCGCGACACCGGCCTTTCCATCGCGCCGTTGGTGCTGGGCGGCAATGTGTTTGGCTGGACGGCTGACGAAGCAACGTCGTTCGGCATTCTCGATGCCTTCGTCGATGGCGGCTTCAACGCCATCGACACCGCCGACGTCTATTCGCGCTGGGCACCCGGGCATACGGGCGGCGAGTCCGAGACGGTGATCGGCAACTGGCTGGCAGCGCGCAAGGTGCGCGACCGCATCGTGTTGATCACCAAGGTCGGCATGGACATGGGCGCGGCGGGCAAGGGATTGCGGGCGACCCATATCGTTTCGGCGATCGAGGCGTCGCTCAGGCGGCTGAAGACCGACCGGGTCGATGTCTATCTCTCGCACTATCCCGATATCGAAGCGCCCATTTCGGAGACGCTGGAGGCGCATCGGCGGCTGATCGATGCCGGCAAGGTGCGGGTCGCTGGCGGCTCAAACTACGACGCCGTGCAGATGCGTGCGGCGCTGGATGCGGCTGGCAACGGGCGTGCGCGGTACATGTTGCTGCAGCCGATCTACAATCTCTTTGACCGCAAGCCCTATGAGGGCCCGCTGGAGGATTTATGCGCGGCTGAGGGCATAGGCGTTTTTCCGTATTACGGCCTTGCCTCAGGCTTCCTGACGGGCAAGTACCGCTCGGAAGCCGATTTCGGCAAGAGCCTGCGCGGTGGGCGCATGAAGAACTACCTGACACCGCGCGGCATCGCGATCCTCGCTGCGATGGATGCGGTCGCTGCAAGCTCTGGCGCGTCGCTCGCGCAGATATCGCTCGCCTGGATCATGGCGCGGCCCAGCATCACCGCGCCGATCGCCAGCGCCACCAGCGTCGCGCAGCTCACCGAATTGATGGGCGCTGCGCGTGTGCAGTTGGATGCTGCTGCGATCGCCGCGCTCGACGCGGCCTCGACCACCCCGTGACGCTGGGCCCGCCCAGCGTGCCTAAACAGTGCGCGGCGTCAGTGGCTTCGCTGCCATGAGGATCGCTGCGCCGATCAGACCGGCCAGGAGCGAACCGCTGAGTACCCCAAGCCGGACTTCGTTGAGCAGCCCGGCGCCATCGAAGGCGAGCGCGCCGACGAAGAGGCTCATGGTGAAGCCGATGCCGGCAATGAATCCGACACCGATGACGTGAGTCCAGCCGACGCCGTCGGGCAGGCGGGCGAATGAGGGCGCGACCACTGCAAACGTGCACAGAGCGATGCCCACCGGCTTGCCGATCAGCAGGCCCAGCGCAATGCCGTTGGTGACGGGGTGGAGGAGGTCGGAGAGCCCAAGCCCGCCCAGCGGCACGCCGGCATTGGCCAGCGCAAAGAGGGGCATGATGAAGAAGGTAACGGGGAGTTTCAGAGCGCCCGCCATCTCGTGAAGCGGGCTTCGTGAACGGTCGGCCGTTTTCAGCGGGATGAAGAGCGCGGTCACGACGCCGCCCAGCGTCGGGTTGATGCCGGAATGGTAAAGCGCGACCCAGAGGACGAGGCCGAGCACCAGGTAGGGCCATGGTGACGACACGTTGCGCAGATTGAGCGCCAGCATTGCGGCGCAGGTTGCGGCTGCAATGCCGAGTGCCGCAAGGCTGAGCGCGCCGGAATAGAAGAAGGCGATGACCATAATCGCGCCGAGATCGTCGATCACCGCCACGGCCAGCAGAAAGGCCTTGAGACCGGGCGGGATGCGGGTGCCCAGCAGGCCGACGACGCCGACAGCGAACGCAATGTCGGTGGCGCAGGGGATCGCCCAGCCGGCGGCATGTTCAGAATTGCCGCCGGCGAGACCGAGATAGATGAGCGCTGGAAAGGCCATGCCGCCGAACGCGGCGGCAAACGGCAGGATCGCCCGCTGCCGCTCGGCGAGTGCGCCCTCTTTAAACTCCGCCTTGATCTCAAGCCCGACGAGCAGAAAGAACACCGCCATCAGCGCGTTCTTGATCCAGTCCTTCACGGCGTCGGTGATCGCGTAGGGCTCGAAGCCGATCGTCAGATTGAACTTCAGCACCTCGGCATAACCATCGGCCAGCGCCGTATTGGCGATCACCACGGCGAGCGCGGCGGCTCCCAAAAGCACAAGGCTGCCGACAATGTCGGTTGAGGTCTGCGGTTGTGCCATTTGATTTACCTTGGCCAGACCAGGAATACATAGGCGGCGTAGCCGGCGGCCAACAACGCGCCTTCGGGCCGCCCGATCCGAAAGCCCGTCCGTGCAAATAGAAGCATCGCAGCTGACACGGCAACCATCACGATGTTGTCGCGCACCACGATCTCGTGCGGCACCGCCGTCGGCGCGATCAGCGCAGTGATGCCGCCGATGCCGAGAATATTGTAGATGCAGGAGCCGAGAATATTGCCGAGCGCGACGTCGGCCTGCTTGCGGATCGCTGCAATGACTGACGTTACAAGCTCGGGCAACGAGGTGCCGACGGCGACGATCGTGAGACCTATGACGGTGTCGGAGATGCCCCAGATCTTGGCGAGACGCACCGCGCCGTCGACCAGAAACTGGCCGCCGAAAACGACGAGGACGAGGCCGCCGATCGCGATCGTCAGACTGACCGCAACGTCCATTGCGGCGCTGCGGGAATGCCCCTGATCTTTGTGATGGATCATCTCCTCATAGGCTTCACCTTTTTCGTACGCTGCGGTGTGGCCCTCCAGGATTGTGCCTGAGCGTTCCTGCAGATAGGCGTAAACCAGATAGGCGACGAGCAGCAGGATGAAGACGCTGCCGACGATCCGGTCCAGCGTCAGGAAGGGGGAGATAGCGGCGAACAGGACGGCGACGGCCAGAACGATGACGCCGTCGCGATAGAGCGCCGACTTGCCGACGGCGATCGGAAAGATCAGCGCCGATATGCCCAGGATCAGCAAGATGTTCGCAATGTTGGAGCCGACAAAATTGCCGACCGCGATGCCGGGCGAGCCGATCAGTGCCGCCTGAACACTGGTGACGAGCTCCGGCGTGGAGGTGCCGAAGCCCACGAGCGTGAGGCCAATGAGCAGGGGCGAAACGCCAAGCCGCTCTGCCAGCCGCACGGCGCCGCGCACGAGCAACTCGCCGCCAACAACAAGAAGAATGAGGCCGCCGATCAAAGCTAAAGCAATATCCATCGGCCCCCCGTCGCCGGCAAAAAAGTAAAGGCGTTTCGCCGGGTGTCAACTCCTCGCGATCAGCCGGGCTGAAAGGCCGGATCGCCGGTCTGCCAGAGGCCGAAGGCAAAGGCGTCGGCCCATTCCTTGTCGCGCTGGGCGCGCGTACTCCCAAGACCGTGCCCCGCGTCGAAATCGACACGCAGCAGGATCGGCTTGTCGCTGGTGCTGGCAGCGAGCAGGTGCGCCGTCATCTTGGCCGGGTGCCAGGGATCGACGCGCGGATCGGTCATGCCGGTGGTCAGCAGCACGCCGGGATAAGCGGTGCCGGGTTTCACGTGCTGGGTTGAATCCATCGCGTAAAGCCCCTTGAAGCCGTCCTCGGTGGTGACCGTGCCGAACTCGGGAATGTTGGGCGGACCGTTCTGGCCGAACTCGGCGCGCAGATTGTTCGAGACGCCGACCTGGCTCACCACCGCGCCGAAAAGATCGGGTCGGTCGGTCAATGCGCGGCCGACCGTGATGCCGCCAGCCGAGCCGCCATTGATGACGATCTTGCCGGCGCTGCTCCAACCCTCGGCGATCAGGTGTTCGGCGCAGGCGATCATGTCGCCCCAGGTGTTCGGCTTGTTCAGAAGGCGGCCCTGTTCGTGCCACTCGCGGCCATATTCGCCGCCGCCGCGCACGTTGGCGGTCGCCCAGATGCCGCCGCGCTCCATCCACGCGATATAGCGCGGGCCGAAGAATGGCGACGAATTGATGCCGTAGCTGCCATAGGCCTGAAGGAAGACCGGGGCTGCGCCGTTCCTGGCAATGTCCTTTTTGTAAACGATCGAGACCGGCACCTTGGTGCCGTCTTTCGCCGTGGCGAAGAGACGCTCGGCTGCGAACGCGCTGACGTCGATAGCGGGTTTCGCGACGAGTGCGGTCTCGTTCACCGCGCCGTCTGCCGTCACCTCGTAGATGGCCGCCGGCGCAACCCAGCTCTGCAGGATGATGAATGCGCCGTCGCGGCCCGTATCGGCGAAGACGCCGCTCAGCGCACCGTCATAGGGAAGCGTGATATCGGTAAGGCCGCTCTCGCCCAGTTTCTTGATCCTTGAAACGCCGCCGTCGAGATATTGCGCATAGAGCGCATCTTTCGCCGGGATCAGGCTTTCCAGAACCGCTTCGCCCTGAGGGATCGCTTCGGTGGCGCTCGCAACGTCTGGCGCATCGAAACCGGTTTTGAGCGCCCGATAGCGCGGGGCGTCCTTATACGTGACGAGGAAGATGTCGTTGCCACGGAAGGTGACGCCGGTGACCTTATCGTCGGGCACGCAGACCTTTTTCAGATTGCCGTTCGCTGCGACCGCGTCGGCCAGAGTTCCGGCGTAGACCTTTATTTCGTTTTGCACGCCCGCGACGAGCGTCACGATGATCTTGTCGGATCCCGCCTGGGTCACGACGCCCGGAAACTCGGTGTCGAGAATGTCGATGTCCGGAAACTGGCCGCGGGCGAGTATCTTCACGTCTGCGGCGGGATCGGTGCCGACCGTATGCAGCCAGCAGACCGAGTTTTTGTAGTAGTCGGTTGAACCCTTGGCGGCGTTTTCATCGAGGCGGTTGAAGAAGAAGCCGCTGCCGTCCGGCAGCCAGTTGATAGATGCGTATTGCGCGCGATCGATGCGATCGGGATAAATTTCGCCCGTCTCCACCTTCATGATGTGGATGACGCTGTCTTCCGAGCCCGATTTGGAGAGGCCGTAGGCGAGATGCGTGCCGTCGAATGACGGCGTCCAGTAATCCATCGAGACATGCGCGTCGCCCTCTGACAGCTTTGTCGGATCGACGAGAACGCGGTCCTCGCCGCTCAATCCCTTGCGCACGACCAGCATGAAGTTATCGGCGCCGAGCGGGCGCTTGTAGAGAAAGACATTTTCGCCCGCGACCTGCAGTCCGCCGACGACTTCCAGATCGCCGGCCAGTGCCGAGACGCGCGCCTGAATTTCGCCATAGCCGGAGAGCGCCGACAGCGTCGTTTCGGTGTGGCCGGCATGGCCGCGCATGAACGGTTCCCAGTCTACGTCCTTGGCGTTTTCCATCCAGCGATAGTTGTCAGTGACGTCCTGACCGAAGAAGTTTTCGGTCACCGGCTCGATGCGGGCGACGGGCGGGCCGACGCGGAAACTACGCGGCGGCCCCATGTTAGCGAAGGCGGTGCGAGGCAGCAGGCCGATGGCGGCAGAGGCGGCTGTTGCGCCAAGCAGGGTCCGTCGGTTCATCGTCATGGGCGGCCTCACAGGTTTCAAAGATGAGATGGGAGGCTGCCCGCCATCGCCGCCACGATCAATATGCTGAAGGCATACAAGACGCGATCGTGATCGTCTGGCCGTCGCTTGGCGGCGATGGCCATGGGCTGCCTGCCTGTCGTCTATTCCGCCGCGTTCTTACGGGCCTTGGCGGCTTCATCCATGGCGTGCTTCTGCAGCGTCTGCATCGCTGCGCTCATCGCCGCGCCGACCAGTTCCTGAGCATTTGCCTTGACCTGCTCATAGCTGTCGATGCGGGCGCTGTTGGAATTGTTGATCACTGGCGTCACATAGCGCTGCCACATGTCATAGGATTTTTTCGTCTGCTCCCAGTCGGCCCAGTTGTGGGCGAGCTGCAGGAACGCGCCGAACTCGCCCTGCTTGGCCTGCAGGCGGCGGATTTGCGCGATGGCATCGTCGGGCGTACCGACGACAATGGTTCCTTCGCGCAGGCCCCGCTCCAACGGGTCCTCATTGGGGTCCTGACCTGCGTTCAGCGGGCTGAGGTTGGCGAAATAGGTCGCCCATTTCCGATAGCCGAAGCGCACATTCTCCATCGCCTTTTCCTTGGTCTCGGCAATGTGCACCGGCCCGACGAGCCGCAGCTTTTCGGGGTCCATGGTGCGCCCGCTTTCGGCCGCGACCTCGTTGGCGATCTTCCAGTTGATGCCGAGCGCATCATAGCCGCCGGCCTGTGTCGCGGCGACGCAGAGCATGCCGAAGCCATGTTTGCCGGCGAGCTTGCCGCCTGAGGGCGTGACCGATGAGGCGACCGCAATTTCAGGATGCGGCCAGGTGTAAGGCTTGAGCTGGCAGATCGCGTTGTTGAGCTCGAACCAGTCGGTCTTCATGGTGACGCGCTCGCCGTTGAAGAGCTTGAGGATGACTTCGAGCCCCTCGACCATGCGGTCGCGCTGGGTCGACGGGCTGATGCCAAGCTGGAAGGCGTCGGAGGGCAGCAGCCCCGGGCCGACACCGAACATCACGCGTCCGCGTGTCTGGTGATCGAGCTGGATGATCCGGTTCGCTGTGGTCAGCGGGTTATGATAGGGCAGAGAGATGACGCCCGATCCGAGCTTGATACGCTTGGTGCGCTCGGCGGCAGCGGCGATGAAGACTTCCGGCGAGGGAATGATTTCAAAGCCGGCGGAGTGGTGCTCGCCGATCCACGCCTCGTCATAGCCGAGGTGGTCGAGATGCTCCATCAGCTCCAGATCGCGATGGATGCAGAGCGTCGGGTCTTCATCGATCGGATGAAAAGGCGCGAGAAAAACACCGTTACGCAGCTTGATGGTCATGTCTGTTTCCTCCGACCGTCAGCGCGGCCTTATTGTGAATGTCTAACCGCTCGATCAAACGCCTCTGCGCTGCCGGGGGCAAGATGCCTCGGGCGTCAGCCGCGCTGGCGCACCCGCAAATGGCTGATGAATGCCACGAGCAGCGCCGGGATGGTCATGCCGATGCCTATGGCCATAACCGCGACGGCCAGATCGCCCATCGGATCGTCATGCTCCCATGCGCGCTGGATATCGGGTTTCGCTGACAAGTAGGCCATTGCCGCAATGCCGACGCTAGCGCCGATAGCCGCAACAACCAGCGCGATGTTGCGCGCTTGGCGCGGATTGCGTCTGGCGGCCCGTCCAGGGGCCGCGATGACGCGCCCAATCGGTCCGGGCTCGAACGGTGTGTTGAAATAGGTGAAGACGTCCCCGGCCCGCCGCTCGGCGACGAGCGCAACCGGAAAGCGCACCGTATAGTAGAAATTGGCACCCTCCGGCTTTGCGATCATAAAGAAGAATTCGAGCATGACGGGCGGGCCTTGCAACCGCCGAATGCCCTGCAGCATCCCCTTCTCAAGCTCGTGGTACTCTTCACCGATCCGCACCGCATCGCGCGAGACGATAATCTCGATGGGGGCTGCGAGGTCATCGGGGATCGTGACGATGTTCGTCTTCCAGCGCGCCTCCATCGCGTCCTGACGGACCCGGTTGGCCGCGACGAAGCGCCGCCAGGTCGCTCGATCGACGTGCCACCGCGCCAGCAGCCCCTCGCCGCGGTCCAGCCTCTCGAAACGCCTGACGGCCACCGCCAGTATCAGCGCAGCGATGAGAGCCGCTGCGGCGATTGCAAGGCTGGGAACCGCGAGCGCAATGTAAGGTTTGAATCCCGCGCCCTGGTCCGGCTTCGTGAGCGACCAGACGCCGATGACGATCCCTGCTGCGGCAACGGCGAACCAGAGATTGCGCCAGAAGCGCCGGCGCAGGATGGCGTCGCTCAGTTGACCCTCCGCTCCTTGCCGGCCCAGAACGGTTCACGCAGTTCGCGGCGGAGAATCTTGCCCGACGGGTTGCGCGGCAATGCCTGAATGAAATCGATGGATTTCGGCGTCTTGTAGCTCGCGATGCGCGTTTTGGTGAAGGCGATGATTTCGTCCGCCGTGGCGCTGGTGCCCGGCTTCAGCACGACCATGCCCTTGACCGCCTCGCCCCACTTATCGTCCGGCACGCCGATCACAGCGGTGTCGGCGATGGCGGGATGGCTCATCAGGGCGTTCTCCACTTCTGCGGGGTAGATGTTCTCGCCGCCCGAGACGATCATGTCCTTTACGCGATCGTAGATATAGAGGTAGCCGTCTTCATCGAAGAAGCCGGCATCGCCGGTGTAGAACTTGCCGTTCACGATGGATTTCGCGGTCGCTTCTGGCTTGCCCCAATAGCCCTTCATCACCGTTGGAGCCTGGATGGTAATTTCACCGACCTTGCCCTGCGGCACCGGCTGGCCGTTCTCGTCCAGCACTTCGACGACGAAGCCGGGATAGGGCAGGCCGCAAGAGCGCAATTTGCCCTTGGCCGGATCGTGCGCCTCGGGCGGCAGATAGGTGCCAGCGCCGACGGTCTCGGTCAGGCCATAGAGCTGGGTGAAGCCGCATTTGAGCAGGCGCTGCGCCGTCAGCAGCACCTCTTCCGAAATCGGCGAGGCACCGTAGAAGACACGGGTCAGGCTGGAGAGATCGCGGGTCTCGATGCCAGGCACCGCGACGACAAACTGGATGACAGCGGGCACCAGGAACATCGCGTTGATGCGTTCCCGTTCGATGAGGTCCAGAACCTTCACCGGATCGACCTGCTTCATGATGATGCTTTTCGCGCCCTGGGCGACCGCCATCACGCCGGCATTGAGGCCGGCCACATGGAAGTTCGGCATGGCGCAGAGCGCCACCTCGCCGGCGTCGTAGTTGCCCCAGCTCGCCTGCTGGCCGTGATCGAAGAAGCTGACATAGTTCTGGTTCGTGAGCTGCACGCCCTTGGGATTGCCGGTGGTGCCCGAGGTGTAGAGCTGGATCACATCGTCATCGCCCTTGATGTCGAGCATCGGATCGACTGTGGACTGGCTGTCGCGCCAGGCCTGAAAGCCGGGCCAATCGCCGTGCGGGCCGTCGATCGCGATGAAATGCTTCACGCTCGTGAGCTGGCTCCTGATCGGCTCGATCAGGGGCAGGAACTCGGCACCGACGAACAGAACTTCGGCACCCGCATCGTTCAGCACATAGACGATCTCAGGCGGGGCGAGGCGCCAGTTGATGCCGACCAGCACGATATTGGCCTTGAACGAGCCGAACACGGTCTCGAAAAAAAGGTCGGAGTTCATGCCGATATAGCCAATGCGGGCCTGCGGCTTGATGCCCATGGCGATCAACCCGTTGGCGACCTGGCTCGCCCGCGTGTCGAGATCGCCAAAGCTGGTGCGGCGGTCTTCGAAGACCTGCGCGATCTCGCCGGGGCGCACTTTGGCCTGCGACCGCGTGATGTCGGCGAGGGTCTTGATGGCGTCGAGATCGAACATGGTTTGAAGTCTCTTCCCTGAAGTTCTTTTGGATTGGCATAACCTTAGCGGCCCGCTTGACGCGTAGGCAAGCAGCGGCCCTTGCCAGCGCAGCGTGGGCGTCCAACGATGGGGCAACAAGAACAAACCAGCAGGAGACGCCATGCCCCGCCTGAGACCGCTCGATGCTGCCGATGCGCCGCCGAAGGCCGCCGAGGCGCTCGCCAAGATGGCCGGCCTCAACATCTTCAAGGTGATGGCCCATGGAGACGGGCTGCTGCCTGCCTTTTCGCGCTTTGGCGGCTATCTGCTCAGCCGCACCAAGCTCGATCCGCATCTGCGGGAGATCGCGATCATCCGTGTCGGTGTGCTGTCGAAGGCGAGCTATGAGGTGCATCAGCACATGCGCATCGGGCGCGATCTGGGGATGCGCGAGGAGCTGCTCGCCGCGATCCATTCAGGGCCGCAGGCGGTGGCGCTGACCGAGACCGAGCGCCAGATCATGGCGATCACCGACGATGTCGTCGCCAATGTGCGCGCCTCGGACGCGACCTATGGGCCGCTTGCGGCCAAGCTGTCAGCGCAGGAGATGCAGGAGCTGATCGTCACCATCGGCTTTTACATGACGGTCAGCCGCTTCCTCGAGACGTTCGATGTCGAGATCGAGGCCAAGCCACCCGAGGGCAAGATCGACGTAGGCCGCCCACGCGCATGAGCGAGCGCCACATCCATCTGCCGCCCGAAAGCCGGGGCGCGGCGCCGGGGCGTGGACGCCTCACCGGGCGGCGCATTCTCGTGGTCGGCGGCGGGCAGACCGATATCGGCGAAGACGACACGCCCGCCGGCAATGGCCGCGCGATGTCGATCCTGTTCGCGCGCGAAGGCGCAAAGGTGGCGGTCGCCGACCGTGTGCTCGCGACGGCTCAAACCAGCGTCGCGCTGATGCCGGCCGGACAGGGCATCGCCATCGCCGCGGACGTCAGCGATCCCGATGCCATCGAGAAAATGGTGGCTGAGGCCATCGCAGCACTGGGCGGGATCGACGGGCTGGCGCTGAATGTCGGGATCGGCGGCAAGGCGCTGCTCGCCGATAACGATGCTGCAGCATGGGACTTCACCTTCGCTGTGAACCTGCGCAGTCATATGCTGAGCGTGCGCGCCGCCTGGCCGCATTTCGCAGATGCTTCGTCCATCGTCTTCATCTCGTCCATCGCCGGGATCAAGCCGGGCAGTCGCATCCCGGCCTATGACAGCTCCAAGGCGGCGCTCGGCGGGCTGTGCCGCCATGTCGCTCTTGAGGGCGAGAAGCGCGCCATCCGCGCCAATATCGTTGCGCCGGGCCTGATGGATACCTCGATCGGCCGTTTGGCCTCGCGCGGACGGCCCTCACGCGCAACCACGCCCGTGCCGCTGTCAAGACAGGGAACGGGCTGGGAGACCGCCTATGCCGCCCTCTTCCTGATGAGCGATGAAGCGGCTTATGTCACCGGACAGACTTTAATCGTCGATGGAGGCCTCAGCGCGCTGCGCTGATTTTTGGGAACATCACATGAGCGACACGCTGACCCACTGGATCGATGGCGCGAAGGCCTTGTTGCCGGACGCGATCAAGCTGCGCCGCACGATCCACGCCTATCCCGAACTCGGCAATTTCCTGCCCGTGACGGTGAAGACGGTGCGCGATGCGCTGGCCGGTCTCGACCTCACCTATGAGGAAGGCCCATCTTCCTGCGGCTTCATCGCGACGCTGAAAGGCCCCGGCCAAGGCCGCACGGTGCTGTTGCGCGGCGACATGGACGCATTGCCCATGCCGGAAGACACCGATCTCGATTTCAAGTCGACCGTGCCGAATGCCATGCACGCCTGCGGCCATGACAGCCATACGGCGATGCTCACCACCGCCGCGCGCCTGCTCCATGCCAATCGCGACAGACTGGCCGGCACGGTGAAGTTCATGTTCCAGCCGGGTGAAGAGGGCCATTTCGGCGCGGTGAAGATGATCGAGGACGGGCTGCTCGATCGCGGCCCGAAGCCCGATGGTGCCTTCGCGATGCACATCACGCCCAACATCCCGACGGGCGTCTTCGGCGCAAAGCCCGGCCCGTTCATGGCGGCGACGGATGAGGTTCACATCACCATCTGGGGCAAAGGCGGCCACGCCTCCTCGCCACAACACGCGCTCGATCCAATCCCGATCGCCTGCGAGATCGTGCTGGCGCTGCAGAACATGGTGACGCGGCGGATCAACCCGTTCGATCCTGTGATCCTGACCATCGCGCAGATCAATGGCGGCACCACCACGAACGTGATCCCCGAAACGGTGGTGATCGCCGGGACGCTGCGCTCGGTGTCGGAGGAGTCGCGCAAGATTGCCAAGGAAGGGATCGCGCGCGTCGCCAACAATATCGCCAAGGCGCACGGCGCGTGGGCGGAAGTCGAATTGATCCCCGGCTATGATGTGACGGTGAATGATGCGCGCATGGTGAGCCTTGCCGCGAAAGCCGCACGAGAGATGCTGGGCGATCACAGCTTCTTCACGATGCCGGCACCGGTTATGGGAGCGGAGGACTGGAGTTACGTCCTGCAGAAAATCCCCGGCTGCATGGTGTTCCTCGGCGTTGCGCCGGCGGGCTGCGATCACAATACGGCGGCACCCTGCCACTCTAACAAGATGCAGTTGGAGGAAAGCGCGATGGCGCACGGCGTGGCACTGTATGCGGCAGTGGCGGAGCGGTTCCTCGACAAGGGCTTTGACTAGAAGTGCTCAAAGCACCTTGCGGTACTGGATGAAGCCGGACTCGTCGGCCACGCGGCTGTAGAGTCGGCGTCCCACCTCGTTGGTGTGGTGCGTCAGCCAGTGAACCCGGCTGCCGCCCGCGGCGCGCACACTCTCATAGACATGCTCGATCAGGGCGCGGCCGATGCCGGTGCCGCGCAGCGCCGCGTCGGCGTAGAGGTCCTGCAGATAGCAGCTCGGCGCGTCCATCCAGAACGTGCGGTGCATGACGATATGGACGAGCCCCACCGGCTTGTGCGCGACCTCGGCGAGGAACCCGAACACCGGCTCCGACGGGTCGAACAGCCGCGCCCAGTTGAGATCATACTGCGCGACGGGAAGTTCGGTTTCGTAGAACTCCAGATAAAGCCGCCACAGCCGCGTCCATTCGGCACGGTCGTTCGCGGTCAAAGGACGTACCGTTACCGCCCCCTTGTGTGTCGTGTGGCCGAAATCATTGGCGTTCAATCCATATGGCAAAGTCATTGGTCTCATCCCCTGCGCCGTTCATAGTGCGGCCACAAGAAAACGGGAAACGCCATGACGGACGAGATCATCTTTCACCACTATCCCACCTCGCCCTTCAGCGAGAAGGTGCGTCTGGCGTTCGGCATGAAGGGCCTCGCCTGGCGCGCGGTGGTGCAGCCGGTCATCGTGCCCAAGCCGCATTTGACGCCGTTGACGGGCGGCTATCGCAAGATTCCGGTCATGCAGATCGGCGCAGACATCTATTGCGACACGCAGATCATTCTCGCTGAAATCGAACGCCGCCATCCCGCGCCGCCGCTGATGCCGAATGCCGGATTGTCGGCCGCCGTCGGCTTCTGGGCCGATCGCACATTCTTCCAGGCCAGCGTGCCGCTGATCTTCGGGGCGCTGGGCGACAAGGTAGACCCGGCCTTCATGAAGGACCGCGAGGCGCTGTCGGGCCGCCCCTTCGACGTGAACCAGATGAAGGCCGCCGTGCCGCTGATGCGTGAGCAGTGGCGCGCCCATGCCGGGTTCATCGAAGCTCAACTCGCAGCGCGGGGCGACTATGTGAGCGGCGCGCTCAGCGTCAGCGACATCCACGCCCACATGAATGTCTGGTTCCTCTCAACCTTCGCGCCCGAAGAGGCGGCGAAGCTGGTCGCCGAATTGCCGCTGACCCGCGCCTGGTACGCGCGCCTCAATGCCATCGGTCATGGCACATCGGTGCCCATGACGCCGGATGAGGCGCTGTCCGTCGCACGGGACGCCACCCCCCAAGAAGCCGAGCATGCCGATACGAACGAGCCCAACGGGCTGAAGCCCGGCCAGAAAGTTATGGTGATGGCCGACGATTATGGCCGCGACCCGATCACCGGCACGCTGGTGTCCTCCTCCGCCCACCGCATCGCGATCCGCCGCAGCGATCCTGCGGTCGGCGAGGTGGTCGTGCATTTTCCGCGCGCCGGGTTCTGGGTGATGCCGGCGGCATGAAATCCAAGCTTGCGCTCGCCCACCTTGACTGCGGCGGCGGCCTTGCGACGCGGCGGCTGGAGCGGGGCGATCTGCCGGCCATCGCGGCGATGCTGCAGGACCCGGAGGTCTCTGAATGGTACGGCGACGACCATGCGGCGTCGCTGGCTGAAATTGCCGGGCACATCGACGCCCCCATCGAGTCGCCGTTCCTTGTGTCGCTGGACGGTGCGCCGCTCGGCTATCGCCA
>Ga0105044_10001017_pt1 | contig 36480 bp, 31 predicted proteins | sample MAT01_FD_78092 | JGI IMG/M metagenome (GOLD analysis project Ga0105044, IMG submission 78092) | Freshwater microbial communities from Lake Fryxell liftoff mats and glacier meltwater in Antarctica - MAT-01 | ecosystem: Environmental > Aquatic > Freshwater > Ice > Liftoff microbial mat | place...
AACTTTCCAGTGAGTTGGCTTTAATATCATAGAGAGAAACTCCATTTACAGAACGACTGCGACAAGTGATAAAGCTATTTAACCCAGGGTTAGTAAGGAATGTGGATTAAATAAAGTGCAAAAGTAGGGTGTGTTAGCGGAGCGTAACGCACCATTCCAAGTTAAATAAGAATTGCACGTTATTAAATTTGCGTTCCTAAATCTAATTTGAATGTGAATGGTATCGTTCGCATGGGGAAGTAAACATCGTCTTGTTTTGAGGCAAGTTAAAGTAGCTATTAACAATTCAAAGCTATTTAATGTTGTTTGTTGGCAATTTTGTTTGAGATGTTTTTATTTCAGATGTTTTTATTTCAGATGTTTTAGCGTTAGCTTTTTGTTGTTTATTCTGGCGTTCAAGCCATAATCGGATGAGAAATAAAACTGTTATTCCGGTAATAGTCACCATTCCAATCGGCGTTAAATATGTCCAGTGACCTGACATCTTGTCCAAAATATGCCAGATTAAAAGAAACATAGCCAAGTAAGTTAATTGATGTAACTTCTTCCAGTTCTTTTTAAGTCTCTTTACACTCCAGTCGTTAGAGGTAATAGCCAAAATTGCAAAAATCGTGAACGTGGCTACTCCCTGACAATAAACCCAATATGTCTTCAAATCCAAAAAATCAAAGTTTCTTTTTTGGACTAATAAGAATCCATGAACTAAAGCAAAAAAGAAAGCTAAAATACCAATGTGGCGACGATTTTTCAGCAGTATTTTAGGAATGCTAGTCTGTCGTACCTCTGGAAAAACAATCCTCAAGATTGTCGGAAACAATGTAAGAATATAGCTAATTAATGCCAATAATCCCAGGATATTAGCCAACGGTGGTGTATCCATTATCATGGCGATCGCTCCTTTTTTTTTTCAAATTCAAGCAATAGACCTCTTGCATAAGTCGATTTCGCTAACATGCCTACAATACTATCAGCCTCCGTTTTGGTATTTATGCAAGAGGTCTTATGAGCCTGGCCAATCAAAAGCCGGACAATTGCTAATTTTTGTCTGTTCTTGAGTGCAGATAGTACTGGTAAAAGGGGCGGATATATACTTTCATACCCATTTAGAAATTCATACCCATTTAGAAATTCATACCCATTTAGAAATTCATACCCTTACTGATTCCCTTTTAACATTTAGTTTGTCTACCTTGTTTTACCATCTAATACATAATATAGCAATCCAATTAAGTTATTAAATTATGAGCAAATTACAGAGATTAAAACTAATTATTATTTATCCGCTTTTTAGCCTTTTTTTTCTCTCCCAAAAATTTAATATTGCTATATTTAATAATTGCTTAATTGATTTTTATAGTTGTATTTTCAATGTCAGCAATGGTTTGGCAAGCGTACTTGAGGCTATATACTAGCGATCGCAGTCTATCTATTAAGTTCAATCAAGTTGTTTTCCCAGATTTTCAGCAACTAACTATTAATCTAAACTTAACTTTTATGCTTGTTTTTTTACCTTTATCTATACTTCTGGCTGATATGTTTTAGTGATAAAACATATAAGTTTAATAAATACTTAGATGAATATTGGTTCCTATAATTAAAATATTTTATATTTCTTAAAAATCTGCAAGTCAGAGTTTCCTGACAATCTTGATATGTGATACACCAAGACTTCTGGTGCAGATGTCAAAAGTTAAATTGTTAACAATTTGTATGTCGCAAATCTATGATTTTGCAAATTAAATGTCGTTTATTAAGATTTAACTGTTTTGCACATTAGATGTCGCTTCTTTAAGGATTTTATGGTACATTAGTATCTTAATTATTCATGAGTGGGCTGCACTCTATGGCAGACGAAGAATTTGAGTTTACTGAAGGATCAACGCAAGCTCCAGACGCTTGTAATTTCTACTGAAGCACTTAGATTAGCCGTTGCTTGGTTTAAACACAAACTACTAATAAATCCAAAAAGGCGAGAAGCTAGTTTTATAAGAGTCTTGGTTATCCAAGCTTCTAACTCTAGCTCGAAGTTGTCTATTTCTATTTCTGTAACTGTGCTGCTAACTTCAGATGTATCTTCGGTATTTGACTCAGTAATAAATTCATCTTGAACCTGTGCCAAAAAGTGAAGAACATAAAACAAAACTTTGCTCGAAATCCCAACGTTAAAGAGCAACAGCCTTGACTTTTTGGTTAACTTAAAAGTTAAACGAGAGGTTGCAGTTACTAAAAATTGGCCTTTAGCATTAAAATCAGCAATAAAGCTACCATTTTGGTCAATATCTCCCCCAGATGCTTCCCAACAAATTTCTCCGGGGTCAATCTCATCACCAAACTGATCAAAGCCAATGACAGTGAAAGTTTGGTTTTCATTAGGTTTGAGGTGTACAGCAGGTGGAGAAATATACAATCTTCTTAAGATTGGCAGTAAAGTAACATAAGCTAATTTCCGAACATTGCCAACTGAGGCAGTAACAGTAATCTCTCGTTGGCTATAACCGCCTTGGAACAATCCATCACGGCTAATTGAGCCTCCTTTGGTTGATTTCCAATCTACTTTTTCAAGTGCCATCTGACTATCTTGTTGGTCAAATCCAATGACGGTAAAAGTTTTAGTTTCTTCAGGTTCTAGCAGTATTTGAGGAGGAAAGATTTCTAATCGCCTTAATACTGGAGGAACACTGACATGAGCAGAGACACTGAATCTTCCGATAGTGGCAGTAATGGTAAATTGACCTTTTTGGTTACTGTCAGTAAAGTAATAAGCATCGTGATCAATCGTGCCGCCTGTTGCTTCCCAATTTATTCCACTGATAGCGATCGCATTACCCCGTTGATCTAAACCTTCAATGCTAAAATGTTGGTGTTCCCCAGGCTTCATTTCAACTTCTTGGGAAGAAATGACGAGTGTAGTTAATCTCGCAGGTTCAATGACATTAATTGTTCTAGAGGTGCTAATCTCTCCAACACTAGCAGTGACAGTAATTTCTTGCTCTTGATAACTTGCTTGTAATCTCCCGTCAGAAAAAATTGTGCTGCCTGTTGCACTCCAAGTTACTTCTTCAAGCTTGATATCACTACCATACTGATCCACACCTTTGATAGTAAAGTGCAAACTCTCACCGAACCTCAATGTGGGTTTTAAAGGAAAAATAATTAATGTTTTGAGTTTGGCTGATTCAATGAGTGTGACTGAAACAGAGGTTTTGACTGCTTCTAAATTTGCTGTAATTGCAAATTCGCCAGGATTTTGTCCAGCATGGAAAATTCCATGATCATCAATAGTGCCACCTGTAGCTTGCCACAATAATTTTTCTACACCAATTTCTGAACCTCGTTGATCTAACCTTCTGATATTGAAAGCTTGAACTTGACCACACTCCAGCTTTATTTCTTGAGGTGTAATAATTAACTGTGCCAAGTTGGAAGGTTCGATAATAGTAACTGATGCAGAGATTTGGAAGCTTCCTGCTGTAGTTGTAACTGTAAATTCTCCCTCTTCTCCACCTGCCATGATAATTCTTGAACACTAATGTCTAAACCATTTTGGTCGATTCCTTTGATACTAAAGGTTTGGCACTGACCACACTCAAGCTGTACTTGAAGGGGAAAAATTGATATGTGGCTTAATCTTGATTCAGCAGAACCTTTGAGGGGATGCAGTAATTGACCTGTATGGAAATTCCAAAGTTTAATCCAGTCATTACTGGCGGTGGCAAGAATTTTACCATCAGGGCTGATAGCAGCAGAAGAAACAAAACCAGAGTGACCTGTCAAAGTACGGACTAATTGTTTTGTCTGCACTTGCGCTAACTATAGTTTTGCCATCAGGTGTAATTTCTGCGGCATTAACCCAGTTGGAATGAGCATTGATTTCCCGAATTAATGAGCCTTTGCTTAGATCCCATACTTTAATTGTTGTATCTGCGCTACTACTTACAAGGGTATTGCCATCTCGATTAATAGCGACAGATAAAACCCAATGAGAATGTGCATTGATGGTGCGAAGCAATTCTCCTGTTTGTAAGTTCCAAACCCAAATTTTTTGCCAGCTTCCTCCCACTAAAATTTGATTATCAGGACTGATGGCAACACAGGCAATTGTATCTGTAGGGATGATCATCCTTGTCCCCCTCAATTCCTGGTTAATGATGTCCAAAGGATTTGCTCCCAGTTGTGCTCAACAGGCGAACCGTCCGAAGACTCTTGAGGCGATCGCCTTGAGTCAGCGCCTCAACAATTGTTTTGCCTCCCTTAAAGACCCACGGGTGGAAAGGACTCGCTTGCATCAATTGAGTGATATTTTAACCATCGCAATACTGGCGGTGCTATCTGGAGGCAATGGATGGGAAGATATGGAAATCTACGGAGGAGGTCAAAGGTTGACCGCCTTTGGAAGTATTAAACTCCAAAACCTTGACGAAAATGTAATAGGAGATTTACATAGGAGGATACAAAAAAAGCATTTCCTGAAAAACATTTAAATCCGTAACTCACTATCTAGGTTTGAGAAAGGGTTTTGCTTGCCTTCTCTATTGTTTCAATTATGCCTGAAACTGCTTATACTGCCCGTACTAACAATGCTTTTGTTCTGACTGAAACCATTAGAGTTGCCGAACTGATGCACCAAGGTGCAACCCAGGAAGATATTCGGCAACGGGTATTGGTGGAGGATTTGTTTCAACTGCGCTCTCAAGTTTCCCGTGAGCGGGCACTGCAAACTGTTCTCAAACGCCTTCAGCAAGTACCAGAGAAATACATTCAATTAATAGCAACTGGCAATCCTGATACTCGGCGACTCACTATCCTGTTTCTGATTCTGCGAGAAAATCGTTTGCTACGCGAACTCATTGCCGAAGTGCTGCTGGACAAAATTAAGGCTTTTGATTACCTGTTAACTTCCGGCGACTTGCGAACCTTCTTTGAAGGGAAGCGAGAACAAAGTTCAAAGGTGGCTGCATGGTCTGACTCTACTTATAAAAAGGCTGCTAGCAACACTATACTGGTACTAATAAATGCGGGTCTGTTACAGCCCATGTCACCACGGAGAAATTATCAAATTCGTGTTGTTCCTCTGCCATCCCCCCTTCGTCAACAACTCCTTGCTGATGAGCTAGGTCATTACCTGACTCTGATGCTTGATATTTAATCAGCTGCCAGAGCTTTAAATACTGCGTCTACTGGATCAGCGTAAAACGATGTTTGAAATTTAGCAAACAACTCTGGCGGAACACTGGCTAAATCGACGGCGCTGGACATAGGTAGAAGGATGCGTTTTGCGCCAGCATCAAAGGCTACTTGTAGGCTACCCGCTAGATTACTGACTGGGGTAATTGTCCCGCCTAAAGTCATCTCGCCAAATATGGCAAATTGTGTCTGGACACTTCGTTTCAGGGAGGCGGAGCATAAGGAAATAAATAATGGTAATGCACTTTCCTTTGGTGTTCCAGCGCCTTGAAAGTCTAGTAACTGGAGCAAGAAATCCCAATTGCTTGGGTGAATACTGCTACTAACCCGTTGAGCATTAGCTTTGAAGTAATTCATGGCAATATTCAAACTATCCTTCATCTTGGCAGTATTTGCTACACCAGTACGTACCAACTTGCTATTACCGGGTACTGCTTGCAGTTCGAGTTTGAATGTGCCGATTATGCCGCTATCTCCAATACTGACAAAGTGTAAATGACCTGGAGTCAGCACATCTTGGCTAATCAGGCTTGACCCTCCTTGTTCTGGGACTGAGACAAAATGCTCGTCTAAAGTTTCGAGATCGATGTAGCTGAAATGCACATCGTAAAATTCCATACCGCCAATTTTCTTTAGTTGTTCTTTGACACGCCGCCGCACCCGCAGCCCATAAACTAGAGCTTCACGCACGTCTTCCTTGCTAAATGAACCGTCTGGGAAGAGTAGTTTCAATAGCCCTGATACGGTTTTACGAACTCCTTGGACATCCCGTTGCTTCAGGTTATTACCCAATCGAAAGTAGGGGTCGATCGCATCAGCAAAACTGCGTTTACGCATTTCTCGCAGCCACTCGGCTAAGTAATCAACAATGAACCCGTATTGATTGGTGAAATTTTCTGGGCTAAACTTGGGGATTTCCCAGCCAGGAATATAAGCGTGAAAGCGGTCAAAGAAAGCGGTGTCAATCATGGCTTCGGGGAAGGGTGCAAGCAGGTGAGAAGTTTTTACCAAGGATTCTACGCTTTGATTAATGTTGCCAACAAAAACCATAGAAGCATTGGCGTTAATCTCATCCTTACCTCGTGCAAAGGAACCCGATGCCATGTAGTCTTTCATGATTTGCACACCGTCATTATCATGAAAGCTGATACCTGCTACTTCATCAAAGGCAACCACGTCAAATAAACCTACCAGTCCGGTGCGGCGTGTGGACATATTGTAGAAAAGGTTCGCTACTGTGGTTTTGCCACCAGAAAGAAGGATTGAGTTCGGAGAAACTTCTTTGTAAACGTGGGATTTGCCTGTAGAACGGGGGCCAAGTTCGCAACAGTTGTAATTATTTTCGCAAAGGGGAACTAAACGGGCAAGTAGATGCCATTTTACATCTTCTTTAAAGGTAGTAGGTTCTAGTCCCGTTGAGCGAATCAACAAGTCAATCCATTCGCTACGGGTGAAAGCTGGACGACCTGCAAACAGTTCCTCCATATCTACACTAGGCATTTGGATCGGTTTGAGGCTTCCCACAATGAAGGGACTGGGTTTGGTTCCGGCTTCATACTCTAGTTGCAGAATACACCAGATACCACCACCCAAAAGTTTTTGGTTCGGTTTAACAATTTCCGGGTCAATGACTACGCCTTTGACTCCCAGATTCATTAAAATCCCTTGGTAAATGTCATCTCTCTCGTTGAGCGTCACTGTCACCCTGTCAATGATAGTGAATCGCCCCAATTCCCGAATCTTAGATTTGACCTGTTCTGCCTCATCAGGACGGACGTAATTTTGAGCTAGGATATTTTTTACACGAGCAACACCCTCCTCAATGGTGGTTTCGTCGTCGGTAGCACAGTACATACCCAACAAATACTCCAGCACATACACGGGTACGTTAGCACCTTCTTTGATACGCTTAGTCAGGTCTTTACGCACTACCTTTCCAGGGTAAATGCTGTTTAGCTTTTGATTCAGGTCATCCATTAGAGGCAGGGGGCAATATTGATGTCACCGATATTGTGACTATATTGGCTCAGAAATCTCCAAAGTCGTTAGCAATTCCTAAACTAACTGCCCAAGGTTCTTTAAGCAGTTCACTCTCGTCATCTGCATCCTTGACTATTAAATAGACGTTCGTAGGGGGATTAGTGGTAGTTACAGTCAACCTTAAGCTAATTTCCCGATCGCTCGGATAAATACTGGTGCTGCTTAAGTTGGTTACTCGCACGTCCGTTAGGGGTATATTGGTTTGAGGATCGTACAAAGCAACTGTAATCTGACGCGATCGCCACTTCCCCTCAACTGCATCAGTTTGCACTAATGTCAAGCTAAAACGATTATTTGTCACTCTTCGGACTCTGGCACTTACCTGCACTCCGACTTTCCGGGCTGGGCCATCGTCGCCTTTAACTGCCCGTTGGTGATGATAGGTAATGACTGGTACGCAGACTTCCTGAAGGGATGCTCCACCGTGGACAAACTGTGATCCTGCACCTTGAACGGCAAAGCGTAAACTACCACGGGGTACGATCGCAACTATGCCATTTTCTGTATAGGGCAGACTAAAGTGTAGTAAGGTTGAGTCATTCACTTGCTCTCGTGCTAACAAATAGCGGCGTTTGCTTTCCAGCACTGCTTCGCCACTTGGTAAGGGTCGCTTGTCTGCCTCTTGGATCGGGCAACGTTGATATAAAAACCCGTGATCAGCAGTGATGATCACGTTTGTACCGTTGATAGAATTACAAATTTTCTTTACCAGCCGCAGCAGTTCGTTAATTGCTGTTCCGCAAGCTGATAGTACTTGACGTTCGCTGGATGCCTGATCGCCGATCGCATCAATGACGTTGTGATAAATGTAGATTAGGCGATAGGGTTGTACTATTAGCCGTCCTTCCTCTGTACTCATGGCTAGCAGGTCTTTGGCATTGAGTACCGTAGAATCAACACGGCTATTTTCGGTTAGTACTTTTTGTCTTGCTACCGTACCCTTAGTACTAAGTCCATCAATTCGGACATCATCATCACCTGGTATCAGTTCTAGTTTCGAGCCAGGAAGAAGTGCTGCCATGCCCAACCGCGTCACACTAGGTAAAACTCCAAATTGCGCCTCCAGTTCAGTTTCACCCCGCATTTCTTGATAAATTACTTCTTGGAGTTCGCTGGCGACTTCGTAGCGCAAGGCATCGGAGATAATTACAAATACTTTTTCGCGATCGCTCCGTTCTAAAATAGGGAAAACGTGCCTACCGAAGAACTTACTTTGAGATGCAATGCCCTCCAATTCCCAATGATCGCTAACAGCATCAGACCAAGCTTCTCCTAAACTATCCAAGAACCATTGAGTATATAAATTTTCTACATCTTCAATTAACCCCTTGAGGATATCTCCTTGAGCATCATCACTGGCAACAATAAAATGACGGTAAGCTCTATCAAATAAGTGCAAATCACTGGCATAAGCTTTAAAAAGGACTGGGGCTGACTGGCGGAATCCTCCTGTATACTGCTGCTTGAATTCTAAAATAGCGATCGCAGCATCCAAAGCTTGATAAATTTTCTCATACTTAGGAAACCAAATCAGAGTGTGACGGGTTTGTAACCAAGTACGCCAAGATGCAAGTTCGGTTTTTTGTTGCCCTGTTTGCGTTTGGAGTTTTTTGACACAGGTACGGATTAATACCTGATCTACAACTTCAAAACTAGCTGCTTCAAATAAAACTTCTGGTTCTAAATTCTCTATCGCATCAAATATCTGTAATTGTTCTGCCACTTCACTGCTTAGGGACTTCCAACCTGAAGAATCCTGTTGGTCGCGCATCCACTGGTCGATAAATGCGTAAGCCCGTTGTCCAGGGCTGATAACTTGGTTCGCTAACTGAGGTGGAATAACACCGTGCAATGATATAGCGAAATGCGTCACTAGCAGCTGTATAAACAACTTGTTTAAGCTGGGGTGTTGTTTGGGAAGGTCAGTGTATTCCACCGCTACCTCCCAGAAGGCTTCTGCGGAGACAAAACGCTCAATATCAGACCAGAGGGCGTTATCAGTCTCTAATAACCCTCCTAGCAACACTCGCCGAATGAGTGTACCTGCATCGGGTACTTTTAAACCTGCAAGGACGGAAAGCATAGCCAGAAGTAATTCTTGTTCGTCGCTATCAGGAGAAATGCCCATTGCTTGTAGGGCTTCTGTCCGTTTGCGGCTTTTAAAGAATTTTATCTGTTCCCGGATGATAATCTCTAGACGGCGCGATCGCAATCCTAAGTCTGCATAGATGAGGGCAGCCGGGTCAGCAGAGAAGGTTAAACCGCTTTTTTGGATATCCAGAAGCCAGTTTTCTTGGGGCGCAGGTTCGGGAAAGGGGGCGTAGAGTAGAAAAGTTTGATTGGGTTGCAGAGTAAGTAAGCGATATTTGACGGTGAAAGGGGTGTCAGCGAGTTGGAGTTTTTCTACGCCTTCAAGTTGGAGTTCATTAAAACTACTAGCAAATTGTTGTTCAGGATCGTACCAAAACACCACCCGCCGTCCTGGGTGCAACCAACGGGCAGAATCTTGGAAGAGGATTTCTAAGGTGTTTTGGATACGAGCGGTGTTCATTCTGTTGGCTTTTCTGCTTCGGCAATTTGCAATTGTTGCACCTGTTCAACTGTTAAACCAGTCACTTTTGCAACTACTTCGATAGACATCCCCTCTTTTAACATATTGATAGCAACACGTCGAATACCTTCGTCTCGACCTTCGTCTCGACCTTCGTCTCGACCTTCGTCTCGACCTTCGTCTCGACCTTGGGCTCGACCTTCGGCTCGACCTTCGGCTCGACCTTCGGCTCGACCTTCGGCTAGTAATGATTGATAAGTTACTGACTCACGCATAATATCTCTTTGCAGCAAACGCTGAATCACTTCTTCTTCTAATACTAGCCCAGCCAGGATGAATGCACATGCAGCAAGGTTACTTTGAGTCCGTTTATCAGTGATATTGTCAATTAATGTTGCAACTTCCTGTAAAGTATTAGTTTTACTATCTGTATTGCTTAAAACTGCAAATGGAAGTAAACCGGAAGTTTGCAAAAATATTTCTTTTGGTTGTTCCCATAGGCGAATTACTTGGAAGCGATGAGATGTTTCTTCAAGAGTAAATGTAGTTTGCTGAACGAGTTCTGAATCAGTTTTTTGTAAATAAATTACTACTTGAATCATCCGCTTGTGAGGAAAGCGGCGATACACTCGCAAACGGTAGTCTGTCATGCGAAAGGGAATATTTTTGTCTGGTTGAGTTTGAAACTCGATATGCAAGACTATTTCATCAGATTGCTGTAAGATAAGCGCATCGGCACGAATGGGTTCTAGGGATAGTTCTTTGGGACTTAATTCAGTTAGGGTTATTGGTTCGCCTAACAACCAAGTGGCAAAGTCGCTGGGAAAGCTTTCGACAAGAAACTTACACAAATTATCAAACATGAAAATATTTTCTCAAAGACACTGTAATGCACGAAAGGAGGAAATTCAGCAATGGATAAACTAGAAAAATATCGCAGTTTGTCCAAGAAGATATTGACTGAATATTACGAAATGGCTAATACTCAATTTATCAGCATTAGGGAATTTGAAGCAAGCGATCGCTTGGCTTTTGATGAACAAAGAGATCAATATCTTTGGTTTCGATTTGGCACTCCCCACTCCCCACTCCCAGCCTACGCAAATAATTTCAGAAATCAAATCGGATTGCTATATTGTTTGTACAGCAGTAAAAGAGTTGGATGAATCTTTATGCTTTTAGAGTTAAGACAATTGAGGATTCAACCAGGACAGCAACTATTACTTGAGGACGTTAGTTGGCAGCAATTTGAAAATATTTTGGCGGAATTAGGAGAACATCGCGCTGCCAGAATTTCCTATAGTCATGGTTTCTTAGAAATTATGGTTCCCTTACCCGAACATGAAAAAGCCAAAGAAATTATTGGCGATATAATCAAAATTTTACTAAATGAACTAAGTATTAATTATGATGCTTTAGGTTCAACCACCCTAAAAAACGAAAAAATGAGTCAGGGAGTAGAACCAGATACTTGTTTTTACATTCAAAATCAAGCGGCAGTTATTGGGAAAAATCGCATAAATTTAAGTGTAGACCCACCCCCTGACTTAGCCATAGAAATTGATTTAACTTCTCGGACGCAATTAGATAATTACCAAATTTTGGGAGTACCAGAACTTTGGCGATATGGAAAACAAGGCTTACAAATTAACGTCTTGCAAGGTGGAAAATATGTAGAGTCAAATTTTAGTCCTACTTTTCCAGATATTCCGATAATTGAGCTAATAAATCAATACGTCCAGCAAAGTAAAGTTGTTGGTAGCAGTCAAGCAATTCAAGCTTTTAGAAATTGGCTGCGGGATAATAAGTAGTTTTTTTTTACGAAGTTCTTTTGCTCTTTCTACAAGCTTTGGATTGTAAGGTAAATGGAAAGCGCTACTGTTGAGGTTGTTCGTCATAATTTAAAGTTTGATCGCCTTATACTACATCGTTTTGATCCCCCCTAACCCCCCTTTTTAAGGGGGAACCGGAATTAAAGTCCCCCTTTTTAAGGGGGATTTAGGGGGATCAAAAAGTACTGAAAATCACAACCAACCAATTTTCAAACAACCTCTCGATAACAGCTATATTTTGTGAAATTTCACGACTTATTTCAACAATTCCCTTTTCCACTGCGATGCTTTCTCTAAATCAGCTATTTTTAAATCTGAACCTTCATAAACCAAGCCCTTAAAGCGGGTGTAGTTGTACGCCACCCCATCATCAAGGTCAAGATGAATTCGCCCATCGGCTAAGGTTTGCAGTTTGGCTTGGTAATCTCGCAGTTCTAGCTGTTGGGCTTGCAGGTCTTTAAGCCTATTTGTAGCGGCTTTTTTGGCGGCGCTGGAACTGGCATTTTCTAGCTGTTGCTGTGCGCGGACAATTTCACCGTCTAATTTGACTTGCAATTCTAAAACGTAATCGGTGCGGATACGGGCGAGGGTGTCTTCGTTGTAGCGGTGGAGGTAGACTAATGCGCCAAAGGCTCGTTTTTTGCCACTGGTAAACAACCAGTAAATAGGACGTTTTTTATAAGTTTGGATGTGGTCAGAAATAAATTCTTGCAGGAAATAGCGGCGGATACGTTCTTGGGCGCTTTCACCGTTTTTTAAGGTGAGGGCGTTGGCGATGAAGTTGAGGTTTTCGGTGAGGGTTTCGGGACTGTAGGCGAGACGCAGAAATTCTATGAAGTGGGTAACGATGTCGTTATCGAAGTATGCTTGGTCTGTGATGGGAATGATTGCATCACTGCTGGCGGGGAATGTTTGGGGTTGGGAGGGGTCATAAGGTTGTCCAGCGTGGATGAGTCCGGGTTTGTCTAGGCTATAGCGTGCCATGATACAGCCGACGGCGTAGGAGATGAAGGAACGGATATCTTTGTTTAAGTCGGCGCGGCGGATGGTGATTTGGTTGTCGGGTACTTCTGGGGTGAGTTCGTCTTGTAATTCGTAAGCGTCTATCCAGTAGCGGTTATTTTCTTCTTCTAGGCGTTGGAGTTCGCGGAAGGCTGTTTCTGATTTGCTTTGCCAGATGGTGAAAGCTTCGGTGAGGTGGGGGGTGTTGTGGCGTAATAGGGGGTGGGTTTGGAAGTCCCAGGATGTTTCAAAGTTGTCCCAGTCTTGGCGAGAGATAGTAATAATACGCTTAACAGTTATCTCGACTAATTCAATCGCTAAGTTTTGAGTAGAGAAAGGAAGTTTAGATACTGGACCCTCATGGAAATCAAGAGTAGGGCAAACGATTTTCAAAAAATAATCTGCTATTTTTGAATTTAAAAATCCAAGCCCAGAATACAAACTATATAACGATTTTTTAAAGGACATACTTCCCTTAGATTCAAAAATAAAACCTTGAGGGACATATCGCATTGATAAACTAGAGCTTGATACGGTTGACCAAGTTATACCTTCCTGAAAATAAAAAGAAGGATTGTCATGTCTAAATCCGGGATTAAGACCTTTTTCTTTTAGAGTAGACATTTCTAACCCATTTTTATAATAATTAATTAAAAATATATTATTCCCGTACCATTTTCTAAATGCTCCACCTTTTTGGCAAGGAAACCATTTATTACCTGAATTCAGGGCATCTTCTCTATTTAAGTAATTAAAACGAGTTTTTATAAAATTACATTCATACCATATTCTTAAAAAAGCATTATTATTACCTGTACTCATTCCATGCTTGAATGAATAAGATTTCTCTATTGATGAAAAATTAACAAATAAATTTAAAAACTTATCACTTACCCAGTAAGCGATCGCACTCCCCGGAATCTTTGCAAAATCAGCTTGATTGACTCCCAAATACCGATGTTCACCACTAAGATACTTTTGTTTTTTTAACTCAGCACCATGATAATCAACTAAGCGAATATAAAGCCCTGTTTTATTGTTAGGCTTTTGTTTACTAATAACAAAAGTTGTTGATTGAACAACTTCACCACCAATTTCAGGAAAAGCTCTGGCTCCCAAATGAACCATTGAGTAAATTGTATATTTGTTTAAAAAATCCTTTCGTAATTCTTCATAGCTACTTAAGAACATCCAAGAATGTTGATTAATTGCTGACATTAATCCACGCTCTATAGTCATTTCTATAGCTCGTTCCATAAATACAGCAAATAAATCACCTTTGCTCTTTTGATAATGTTTAACAACAAACTTTTTAACCACATCATTAAACGAGCCACCACCCATATAAGGTGGATTTGCAACCACTACAAAATACTTATTTCTCAACAACTCCGCCTGTAATAACAACCCCCGCAAAGCCGGAACACACTCACGAAATAGCGAATCACTCGCTTCTAAATTATTTAATTGCCATTTCAACTTCTCACTATCAAAACGTGGTGGCGTAATTAAACTTCCTAAATTATCTGCATCCTTAAAAGCCTCAATTAACGGTTGCCAATCTTCAGCATTTAATTCTGTAGCAGGTGGTAAAGTCTGATTATGGGTAGGACGCACCGCCATAATATTCAAAGCCAGAGGTTTCCGCAAAATACGCGAATTATGCGATCGCGCTTTCATCAAAACTGCAAAACTTGCTAACTGTGCTGCACGTTCATCAATATCTAAACCATACAAATTGTGCGTCAAAATCAGCGCCGGAATATCCCGTTCTAAATAACCTTGCTCTTTGTAAATTTCAAACAGCAAATCAAACGCATAAACTAATATGTGACCACTACCACAAGCAGGGTCTATCACAGTCAACTCTTGAGGCGTTAAACACCTCTCCCCCAGCCCCTCCCCGACGCGGGGAGGGGAGCAAGAATTTTCTTCTCTTGTCCCCTCTCCTCGCAGGAGAGGGTTAGGGAGAGGTTCTGGATTTTCCAGATAATAAGGCATATATTCCCGCAAGCGTGATTCCGGGTGAGACTCTAACCACAACCGCCCTAAACTGTTCTCCACCATATACTGAACAATCCAGTGGGGGGTAAACAATTGCGTCGCTGCGGGAATATCTGCGGCTGCAACCTTCGACTTTGCCCCAATAACCTCATCCTTGCGTTCCGAAATATAAAACTGATATAGCCAACCCACAACCTCAATATCCTGCCAGTCCTCCTCTGGAATCTCCTTCACCAGTCGCCGCACTATCGAATCTTGATTTAGCAGATTTCCAGGTAAAAACAGTGCTTGGTAGTTCTGGCGAGGGTCAAACAGTGCTGGAATCCCTTCTGCTAAGGCTTTACACTGAGCTAACAGCAGACGACGGTAAAGAAACTCATCGGGGTAGCGATTCCGCAATTGTTCATACTGGTTTGTTTCTGTTGCGTTCAACGTTTGACCTGCCACCAAGAGTCCACCTGTAACGGTTTGGGGTTGTATGATAATTTTGTTATTAGTAATACCATACTGGGCGGCACGGGCTGTAACTTGTTCCCGTAAGTAGCGACGCGCCCAAATTGCGAAGTTTTTAATAGCTGTGCGGTTCATATAGTGATTGAAAATTGGTAGTTTTTCACATCAACCACCCCGCGATCAATTTCGGAGAGATTAACCAAAGTCAGTTTTAACGGACTAACACCTTGATAACCACCGCGTTTTAACTGAGTTTTATTCTATTCGCCAGGATTTATGTTGATTTCCTACTATTTTGGCTACTATAAAGTAAGAAAAATATAGTTACCTTTAGGTAATACCATGTCATCGGAAAAACTATCCATTTCCTTACCAGCATTTTTGATGCAGTTTATTGAGAATTACAAAGTGAGAAAGGGGTGTAAATCTCGCTCCCAAGTCATTGAGTTAGCACTGGAATTACTGCGGCATCAGGAATTAGAGCAAGCTTACCGCCAAGCTTCGGCTGAAGTTGACCCCGATTGGGATTTGACGGTAGGGGATGGGTTAACTCATGAAACGTGGTGAAATTTATTATGCTAATCTCAGTCCAGTAGTGGGGTCAGAAATGGATAAACGCCGACCTGTACTGATTGTGAGCAATGATGCTAACAACACTGCGGCTAATACGGTGACAATTTTACCGATTACCTCTAACGTCAGTCGTGTTTATCCTTTTGAGGTTTTATTGAATCCAGAGGAGAGTGGTTTATCTAAGCCTTCTAAGGTACAAGCGCAGCAGGTACGCACGATTTCAAAGCAGCGCATTTTAGGAGATGGGGTAGGTTGTTTGAGTCAGCATTTGATGCAATTAGTTGATGCTGTTCTCAAGTTGCATTTAGGCTTGGAGTAGAGAAAAGAGGAGAGCCGCCCCGCCAGATTTATTCGAGACGGACGCGATAATTTTGGTGAATCTTATCTAGTAAGGTTTTTCGTAAAGCTTCTAGATAAACATCAACATCTTGGGATGTTTCCAGTAGTGATTTAGGCGCAATTTTCGCAACCAGCACCGATACGATGGATTTGACAGACGTTGCTTGATCGTCACTGCCATTTTTCGGCTGACGCTGATTAATTTCATTAGCTTCCTGATCTACTTTTTCCAGCAAATGTGTGAGGATGTTTTCTAGTTCACTCTGATGTGCGATCGCGGAATCAATGCTTGCTACGTGATCAACTGAGGTGACAACTTTATCAATATCTTGGGTGAGATTTGTGAAGTCTAGCTGGGCAGAAATATCTTGGTGAGCAGAAGTCACATACTCAGCTAATTTCTCCCGCATTGCTTTGCCTTTAGTCTGCACTTGGTAGATTTGACTTGTTAGCGTCTGCTGCACCTTATCCTTAACAGGTTTGAGCAACATTGCTAATTCTGGAATCTTGGTAGTCGGGTCAGACATTGCCAAAATTTGCTTGACTAAATCTACCCGCTTAAGCAAATCTGGATCATTGATGTGACGCAGTTCTGGTTCTAGAGTTTTTAAGTCATCACGCGCTTGCTGGAACAGCTTTACTTGCACGTTGAAGAAAGATTGCAGCTTCTGCACATCCTCGATATACTCTTCTATTTCATCTCGACGCAAGCGAAAACATCGGAAAAATTCAGCCGCACCGTTGTTTGCTAGCAAGTCATGCAGGAGTGTTAAGTTAGTTTGCAGCAATTCCGCAAAAGGTAGACCGCCCTCAGCTTGGGTCAACCAGCCCTCTAATTCTTTACAACGTTCTTTTAAAACTTTTTTGTAATCGTCAAAAAGTAACTGTGGATCGCTAGACACTTTGCTATTGAACAAATGACTGGCTATATCCTTAGCAATCTTCAAGCTAGCTGGGTCAATTATATCTGCAAGCCGGATGGTATATTGCTCCATTCCCTTGCGCGATCGCAACTGAGCCACCAGACCCTTTTCACGCAGATTAACATTACCTTGAGCGTGTCGCAGTTCCACTACACATTTATTAGCAAGTTCCGCCATTACTCCCAAAGTATCGAATTCTGACCAACCATAGGGACGCCTCGCAAATTTATCTCCTAAAGCTCGAATACTGACTTGGCGGTGAACACGAGTTTCTTCCATTAACCAAGCTCGCATTTCACTATGAGCAGCAGCGTTAGCAGCTTGTCCGGTGATATCCTGTTCTTGAGTGTCACGAGTTAAAGCATTGCTCACTTGGTCTTCGTTTTCAAAACCGCTACTGACGTAACTGAGTTTTTGATACACATTGTCTACTAAATATTTAAGACCTTCACTCAGCAAGCTCTTAGCGTCTCGGTTGCGAATATCTAACTTACTACCACAGACAAATACATCAGCACTAGCAATCACTTCCTCCAGGATTTCTTTCAATTCCTGACGACGCTTGCTATTTTCGTCTGCTCGTGAGATTAAAATTCTTTTGATGCTAGGGGCGTTGTTACCGCTACTTTTCAGATTTAAATACTTATCTGTTTTGACTAGGATGTTGAGGTCATCCAATAGGCGCTGGTTATCAGGCAGTCGCACTAAGACCTCATAACCAGTCCCTGTAGTGCCAATGCAGAAAGCATCATCCTGCATGGCAGTATAACTTTCAGCATAGGGGGTAACAATATGCAGAGTCAGGTCATTAGTTTGATGTCCAAAAGTTTGTTCGTCCAGCTTACGGTTAAATGGATACTGATGACGCTGGGTGTATTTCAGTTCCTTATCAGTGTAAATTGAATCCCAGACAAGCTGTTGTAGTTCTTTGAAAACTTTTTCTGAATCAACTTGGGTGTTTTTAATTTCCCTGCCAATATCTTGCTCCTCATGAGTCAGGAAAATATATTCATCACCATTGCGCTGGATTAGAGTTTGACGTTCCAAGCGCCCTAACGCTTTCTCTACCTCCTGACGCAACGCTAGCTTATCCTGGTCAATATTATTTAAGCTGAGAGTAGTCAAATTATCTAAATTTGCCCGGATTTCCTTAAGATACTTGACCATGAACAGGGTTTTTAGCAGTTCAATATCAAAAGACTGTAGTTGGGGGTTCTGCTGCGCCTGAATAATCACCTGACTAATGATGCCGTCCAAAAAGCCTTCAACTGCCATGTAAAAGGTGTGAAACGGAACTAAAACACCAAGAGGTTCTCTTGCTACTGCTTGGGAAGCTACTTGAAACGCATCCAATAGCGATCGCTCTCCTGATGCTAAGTGTTTTCCCGCAGAACCCATGAGGCGAATTTGAGTAAAAACTTTTTGTAACAGGTTAAACTGGTAAGGGACAAACGGGTAAGCAGCAATAAAATCTTGAGAATTGCTATATCCCGGCATATCAGCGCTGTCAGTAAAAGCAATTTGGTTTTTCAGAATAGCAATTTTCTGGCTATACAAAGCCTCCAGTCCAGCCCGTGCAGCATCAGTTTTGCCCAGCAAGCGTAACTTAATTACCTCATCGGTATTAGCAGAAGACAAATTCAGTGGGCGGTAAAAACGACCAATAATTTTAGAAAAATCTTCGCCTTTAATCTTGTTTTTGGTAATCTCATCCATTGCCTCTTGGGATGTTACCACCACCCAAGCCTTTCCCAAACAGTAAGTACCCAAATCTTCGACAACAGTTTGGAGGTTCAGCATCAGTTTGCTGTCTTCACCGATATACTGTCCTACCTCATCAACCATAAAAATCAAACGATGTTGAGGTCCTTTCTGATCAAGATACTGCTTTACCATCCGGGCAAACTGCTCTGGACTCAGGGTATAATAATGTGCGAATCTACAGGACAAATGGAGAATAGGAGACTCGAACCCCTGGCCTCTGCGGTGCGATCGCAGCACTCTACCAACTGAGCTAATTCCCCAAAATCTGTGCTAAGTCAAGAGTAATATCACTCATTAACTCAATACATTATCACCATATAATATTCTAACATTCAGTTACCGACGGATGAGGCTGTTTTTGGGAATAAACCTTCTGCACCCGTTCGAGTTCCAAATCACTGAGATAATCCACAGTCCAGTTACAGCAACGTTGGAGCATATGGAATGGGTAAGTATTAGCTACACCAACAACTTGCATTTGCGATCGCTTCGCCGCTTCGATACCTGCTGGGGTATCTTCAATTGCCAAACACTCGTATGGTTGAAGATTCAATTCTGGATATTCTTTATTTAGCTGTTTTACTGCCAGTAGATAACCATCGGGTTCTGGTTTGCTGGTGGTGATGTCATCACCCGCGACAATAATTTTAAAATGTTCGGCTAGTTTGGCGCGATGGAGTACTAGTTCTATTTCTTTGCGAATAGAGCCACTAACTAATCCGATTTTTATCTGGCGCGATCGCACCTGAAATATTAAGTCTTCTACACCTGGATATAAAGGCAGTTTCTCTATTTTTGCTAGTTCCAACGCATAAGCTTGGGCTTTGCGGTACAACAATTGAGTTAAATAGTTTTCGTTGCCTACTCTACCACGATTAGCGAGTAATTGCTGAAAACAAATGCGATCGCTTCGTCCTAAAGAAGCTTGACGCTCATCGACTCGTTGGGGTTGGAGATTTTCTTCAATGAGAATCTCATCTATCAATTGCAGGTGGATTGGCTCATCGTTAATGATCACACCATTAAAATCAAAGAGAACTGCCTTTAAACTCATGCCATTATGCCAAATGCTGGAGATCCAAGCCCCTCCAAATCATGATTATCTATTGATATCGGTGTGTACTGGTGGACATTTTCGGTTGCAATTGGTTTAACGCCGCTAGTTACCTGATTTATCCACCATACATCCTGCGATCGCACTGCTTCAAATCCGGCTGCACCCATTTTCGCGTCTACGCTACCAGCAGCATACTCACGAATATATGGCTCCTCAAAAACATCATTAAGCCATTCTAACTGACGCAGTGTCTTTTGATTACCATCTAGAATTAATACTTGTCCTCCAGTTACTAGCAACCGGAAGCTTTCCCGTAGAATTGCTAGGGACACGGCGTTTGGTGTTTCGTGGAATAGCAAAGAAGCTGTCACTAAGTCAAAGGATGCATCACTAAAACCTGTTTTTTCAGCATTCCCGTGTCGCCAGATTATTTCTAAACCAGCATTTCTAGCTTTATCTTCTGCCCTTACCAGCATATAAGGTGATAAGTCCAAACCAATAACTTCTGCTTGGGGAAAAGCTTGCTTTAACATTAAAGTAGTGGAACCTGTGCCGCAACCTAAGTCAAGTATGCGTCGTGGTTTTACCTTGATGGCATCAACTAAAGCCTGACGGACAATAGTCTCATGAGGTGGCAGAACATATTGGGTAATGGGATCATAGGTAACTGCTGCACCGGAGTTGAGATATCCGCCTGTAATACCGTGAAAGTTTTGGCCACTGTAGTACGGGGGAGTAATGACATCATCTCGTCGAAAGCGATCGCACTCTTTTTCCCAGTCAATACTATCAGCGTAACGTCGCAGCCCCTCTTCATCAATCAAAAGACGTACTACAGGAGATAAAAAACGTTCCCAAATTGTATCTTGACGCACTGCCATGAGTATTGTAATTGAGTGATTTTCTTTACAAATTTTAATACATCTTGAAAATATCTGCTTTCTTTGAGAGCGTAGTTTACCGCCGTAGGCATCGCTTGACATCTGTAATCTAACGTAGTATATATGTAATATACAGATAAATTCCCAAAATTTAGGTAGCCAAATGAAAGACAATACAACATTTAAATTGCTACAACTAACTAGGTAATGGGTTATAGACCATAGCGATAATATGCCTAATCCAAAATAGAAAAAATTATGCCCTACGAAAAGTTAGAAATTACCACACCAGCACCCGTATTATCTTGGGCAAATCACCCTTTGGGGCCAGAAGAAACCAAGATGGCAAAGAATGTGGCATCGCTACCATTTGTGTTTAAGCACGTAGCATTAATGCCAGATGTTCACTTAGGAAAAGGTGCCTTAGTGGGTTCTGTAATTGCAACTAAAGAGGCGATTATACCAGCTGCTGTAGGTGTGGATATTGGCTGTTTTATAGGAGATACCTTAATTCCTCTAGTGGATGGTAAACCCTATCGTATTAAAGACCTAATGGATTGGGGTAAAGAGTTTATTATTTATGCTTGTACACCAACAGGAAAAATCGTTGCGGCTAAAGCAACTGCTAAGTTGACTAGACGGAATGCTCCACTCGTGAAAGTGGTTTTGGATAACGGCGAAGAAATTATTTGTACTCCCGATCACCAATTCATGCTTCGGGACGGAACCTACAAAGAAGCTCAGTTGCTTCAAGCAGAGACTTCCTTAATGCCCTTTTACTCTAAGACTGATAAAGATGGCTACACCCTAATTGCTCAACCATACTCTAGCAGATGGCAAAAAGCACACTGGATTATTGCTAGGTCTGGGTTACTCGGCAACATTCCCAGATTTGAGGGACAGAGAACAGTTATTCATCATCAGAATTTCCATGAATCCGATAATCGGACAGAAAATCTTGAATTCATGGGCGAACGCGATCATTCTGCATACCACCGTTCTCTAGTGGAGCGTAACCAACACTGGCAGTCTGCCGAATTTGAAGAGAAAAGAGTTGCTTCTCTTGCTCAAAAAGCAAAAACTCCAGAAGGATACCAATACTATGCTGAACGGGGAACTAGGAATATCCTTCAGTACATGGAGCAGCAACCAGAGCATTTTAAAAATGCAGTGGCAGGTAATGGTAATCGGGGTAAGCAATATCTAGTTGAATATAACAAGAGTGAAAAAGGGAGAGGAAAGTCTCAAGAGATTGCTAACCGATATTATACCTGTGAGATTTGTGGCGTAGATATCAAAACTCCAATTGGACTCCATAATCACCGCAGAAAAGAACATCAATGCAATCACAAAGTTGTGGCAGTAAATCTCCTTAATTATACAGAAGACGTTTACTGTCTAACAGTACCGGAGTACCATAATTTCGCGTTGAAAGCTGGTGTATTTGTTCATAACTGCGGTATGAGCGCCATAAAAACAGCATTTACTGCTGAACAACTAGAAGGCAAGCTGAAGAGAATCCGCCTGGATATTGAAGCAGCAATTCCTACTGGGTTCAACGAAAACAAAGATGTTGAAAAATCTGTTATCAACTGGCAACACTGGGATGATTTTAAAGACTTACATCGCGGCGTGCAAGACCTACAAAGTAAAGCCATGAAACAGATGGGTTCTCTCGGCGGAGGAAACCACTTTATTGAATTGTGCCTTGATACAGAGAATCAAGTTTGGTTAATGTTACATTCTGGTTCGCGCAACATCGGCAATAAATTAGCTCAGTGCCATATTCACACAGCCAGAGAATTAGCAAAGATGGCAGGTAATAAATTGCCTGACCCTGATTTAGCTCACTTTATCGCTGGTACGCCAGAATTCCAAGCATACTGGCACGATTTGCAATGGTCACAAGACTATGCACGTGTCAACCGCGATGTGATGATGGCGCGTTTTAAGCACATAGTTGAGAAGCATCTCATAGGTGGAAAGGCAACTAAACCTTTATTGCAGGTTAATTGTCATCACAATTACGCCGAAAAAGAAGTGCATTTTGACGAGGATGTTTACGTTACTCGTAAGGGTGCAGTCCGCGCCCAAACTGACGACTACGGGATTATCCCTGGTTCGATGGGGGCAAAGTCTTTTATCGTTAAGGGTAAAGGTAATGCCCACAGCTTCTGTTCTTGCAGTCATGGTGCGGGGCGTTTAATGTCTAGAAATAAGGCAAAAAATGTTTACACACTTGATGATTTAATTGAGCAAACAAATGGTGTAGAATGCCGCAAGGATACTGGCGTTTTGGATGAAATTCCTGGTGCTTATAAGTCGATAGAACAAGTTATCGAAAATCAAGCGGATTTGGTCGAAGTTGTCGCAACACTCAAGCAAGTTCTTTGTGTCAAAGGTTAAGTTTTTCGGGTGGGCAATGCCCGATAATTTACGCCTTGATAACACTTATTTAAAAGTTGGCTGAGATTTTTCTTTGACCAGAGTCATGGAAGAGCGTTACAGTAATGTTTTGTCGAGCGCTGGAATCTCTATGTCTCAGGTATCGCTCCCCCAATCGCTCCAGAAAGACCTACCCCTCACCGCTCTTGCGCCGATGCAGGATGTGACAAACCTCTGGTTTATGAAGGTCATTGCCCACTACGGCAGTCCTGACTACTTCTTTACCGAGTATTTCCGCGTGAATGATACCTCACGGCTCAGTCGTAGCATTCTAGCAGCAATCACCGAAAACGATACGGGTCGCCCCGTTTTTGCTCAAATGATTGGCGAAAGCATTCCCGACTTAGTAAGAACAGCAAAGGAACTCTGCAACTATAATATCGCTGGAGTTGACTTAAACATGGGCTGTCCAGCACCTAGAATCTATCGCAAAAATGTTGGGGGTGGATTGCTACTCTCACCAGAAAAGGTGGATCGGATTTTAGGAGAACTACGGCAAGCAGTAAACGATCGCCCTTTAACTGTCAAGATGCGCGTAGGCTTTGAAAATACAGATACCTTTTACGAAATTCTAGATATGATTAATCGCCACAGCATCGATTTACTGAGTTTGCATGGTCGCACGGTGAAAGATATGTACCACGGGGCAGTAAAATATAATTTGATCGCTGAAGCGGTCAGACGGGTTCATTGTCCAGTGCTGGCCAATGGCAATATCCACTCGGCGAAAACTGCCCTGGAAGTGCTTTCTCAAACGGGCGCGGCGGGTGTGATGGTGGGACGCTGGGCAATCGGCAATCCTTGGCTTTTTAATCAAATTCGCCAGGCTTTGCGCTTCGAGCCGATTACGCCCGTTCCTTTAGTAGAGGTACGCAACTATATTGATCGTTTATGGCAAACCCCCACAGCAGCAACTATGCCAGTGCGAGCACGCGTAGGCTACCTGAAAATGTTCCTCAACTACATTGCCCTAAGTGTTGACACTGAAGGTCATTTCCTGCGGCTGATGCGATTGACGCAGACTGAGGCAGAACTGCTTAACCTGTGCGATCGCTTTCTCCTTACTGATCTGACGAAAACTTTAGCCTTAGCACCCTACTCAGGTGTGTAACTAAGGTTTAGTTTCCCAGACTCAAAGCGATATCTACGATGGGCTACGCCTACGCTAAAGCTGTATCAATAAGCAGCCTAAACAGTACGAATTATATGAGCTAAAACTTGAGCTTTACTTAATTCACTTACCAAGCGCTGGGCTTGGTGTTTGTAGAGGGGATATTGGAGAGTTTCGGGTAGTTGCTTCATCAGAGTTCTTGCTAGCTGCATATCACAACCACACACCCGCAAGATGACGTTTGCTCCTTCAAAAGCTGCTTCTGCTGATAATGCTTTCTCTACTCGCACTAACCATTGACCGACTGGAATCCTTCCTCGTTCTACTCGTTGCAATCCTTCAATTGTTCCTAAAACCACTAAGCGATCGCCTACTCTCAGCTTGATATCATCACAGGGCATAAACTTTGCAGTTTGATCGGTAGCTTTAACGTGTAAAATTGGTACTAATCCGTAGCCGTAAGCGATATCTGCTAGTAATCGTCCGTTAAGAGTATCTTCGGCTTCAATTTGATATTCAGTTACGAGTATAGTTTGGTTATTTAAACGAAATAAATTGAGGATATTTTCCCCAAATGCTGCCGCCACGAATGCTTCAGCCGCCAGTGCATAAACGTCCATAACCCTAGCATAGGGCAGCAGTTGCGCGACGTTCTCGCCAAAACGCGGGTCGAAGGTGCGGATAGCCAAACTGGCTGTGGGGTTAGTAGCGTGGGTTCTCAAGGCAATTTCTAAGTTTGCTACCTCATCATCAGTCACAACAATGACGCTTTTAGCGGTGGTTATATTGACTTTATTGAGAGCATTGGTGATATTTCCAACAATTAGCGGCATTTGGGGTAATACTCCTGGTTCCAAGTCAGTGGCATGAACTCCCACTAACGGTTGCTTAAGTTCTTGCAATAGTTGTGCAACTCGCCGACCGACTCTTCCCAAGCCAATTATGACTATATGATCTGCTTTGGGCACAGGAGGACGACCTTTGGAAAATTGAAATCTGGCAGCTAGGATACGTTCAGTCATAATGGCATAGAGAATACCGACAGAAACCGTACCTGCCACAGTTAAGCTGATACTGAAGAGATGCAACCACCAAGGAACGGCAAAGGGCAGTCGTAATTGTCCAAACAGGTTGTCGTAGCCACCAAGGCTTAGAACTAGGGAAACATTGATGGCATCCTGTAAGGTGATTTTGGGATATTGCAGCTTGTATAGTACCGTCCCACATAAGAATAATCCCACCATGAAAATGCTGCAAACTATAGCTACACGCTGGGTTTGGCTATTTTCTTTCCAAAACTGAGTTAGTCTGTTTCGGAGATTTTGCACTGTTAGGGTAGTAACAATTGCTTGCCAGAATTGCTTGATACTTTTGACAGATCGTGCTGATGGAGGGATGAGGTTTTGTCTGACTTCAATATAGGCGATGGTATCTCCTAACAACACTTGAGCATCGGGTTCCCATTGGTAGAATATTTTTGGTAGGGGTTTCCCTGCTTTCGCATGGAAGAGAACTCGGCGGTGGGAATTATTGATGTCGTGAAGTCGGTGATAATGGCTCCAAGGATGGGAAACATCTATCGGTATTCTAACCACACGCACTAAATGATTTTCTAAAGTGAAAAAGCCCCTAGTTTCACTGCTTAAAGCTGCGATCGCAAAACTTCTGGCAGATAACTGAGTAGCTTCAAAGGCCACAAAATTCCTTAATTTTTGACTCAGTAATTCATTGAGATTTTCTTGCGCTGACCGGATGACTAAGCGGATATTGGGATTAAGCGATCGCGCCGCAAATGCTGCTGCAATATTCACCCGTTCATCACTGGTGACAATCAAAATTGCCTGACAAATGCGAATCCCGGCTTGTTCTAATACCTTGGGTTGGCGACAGTCACCAATTACAAGTTTATCTACTAAGTCGGATATGTCATTAATTTCCCATTTTTGAATGTTTTCGATTTCAATAGCATTTACGTTTGCGCCAAATTCTTTCAGGACAGATACACAATACTGTCCTAAATTGCCCAGTCCACAAACTAAGAAATAGTTGACATTTCTTGTCGCATTTTGTTCCATAATTAACGTACTTGTATTTATATAACAATCCTAAATGAGTTTTAGTTCTTTAATGTTCAGCCGAATTACGGATAAACTAGCGGGCTAGATGAGAATAAAATAGCCCTGGGATCTCTACTGTGATGAAAGTAGTAATTGAGGCAATTTATAGTGTAGCGATCGCCTTTGTATCCGGCTCAATGTCTGGTTCCTGAGATTGTGTTTCACATTCACCAGATTGCTGAATGAGTTGAGCAACTAATCCTGTCCATCCAGTTTGATGACTAGCACCAATTCCAGATCCGTTATCACCATGAAAATACTCATGGAATAAAATTAAATTTTGCCAGTGCGGGTCATTTTGAAACTTCTGTATTCCACCATAAACAGGACGTTGACCAGAGGCATTTTGTAAGAAAATTTTAGTTAACCTTTGAGATAATTCTGATGCAACTTCCCAAAGCGTCATCATTTTACCAGAACCTGTGGGACATTCCACTTTGAAATCATCACCCAGGTAATAATGAAATTTTTGCAGAGATTCAATTAATAAGAAATTCACCGGAAACCAAATAGGCCCTCGCCAGTTAGAATTACCACCAAACAAATCACTACTAGATTCAGCAGGTTCATAATCTACACGAAATTGCGAACCATTGACATCAAAAATATAGGGATGTTCGGCATGAAATCTTGAAAGTGCGCGAATACCATAGGGGCTGAAAAACTCACTTTCATCCAGCATTTTTTGGAGAATACTTCTTAATTTATCCCGTGAAACAATTGCTAATAATCTTCTAGCACCAATTCCTTTTGTTTCCATACAAGCTACATTTTGCCGTAAGTCAGGACGGTTTTGGATAAACCATTCCAATCGCTTTTTAAAACCAGGAAGCACTTTTAAAGTTTCTGGTTCAATGCTTTCAATCGCAAATAGGGGAATTAACCCCACTATTGACCGGACTTTTAAAGTAATTTGCTGTTCAGTTAAACGCAGCACATCGTAGTAAAATCCATCTGATTGATTCCATAAACTGGCTTCCATTTCACCAATTTTATTCATAGCATCGGCTATGTAAAGAAAATGCTCAAAAAATTTGGAGGCAATGTCTTCATAAACAGAATTGCTCTTAGCTAATTCTAGAGCGATCGCTAACATATTTAAACAATACATCCCCATCCAACTGGTACCATCAGATTGGTCAATATGTCCGCCGGTGGGAAGGGTTGTACTGCGGTCAAATACACCAATATTATCTAACCCTAAAAATCCCCCCTGAAAGACATTATTACCCTTAGCATCCTTACGATTCACCCACCAAGTAAAGTTGAGCATAAGCTTCTGAAAAACCCGCTCTAAAAACTGTCGGTCTGTTCGCCCATACATCTTTTGTTCAATCTTATAAATGCGCCAAGTTGCCCAAGCATGAACAGGGGGATTAACATCACCAAATGCCCATTCATAGGCAGGAATTTGCCCATTGGGATGCATATACCATTCCCGTGTGAGAACATCCAATTGGTACTTAGCAAAATCCGGGTCAATCATTGCTAAAGGAATGGTATGGAATGCTAGATCCCAAGCAGCAAACCAGGGATATTCCCACTTATCGGGCATAGAGAGAATATCTTCATTATAAAGATGGAACCATTCTTGATTTCTACCATTTTGCCGTTCTGGTGGGGGTGTTGGTGTGTTGCGATCGCCTTTCAGCCAATCCTCTACAATATAATTATAAAATTGCTTGCTCCACAGCATTCCAGCAAATGCTTGACGCTGCACATTCCGCATATCTTCACTAAGAATATATGGGGTAATACGTTGATAAAATTCATCAGCTTCTTGTTGTCGCTGACTAAAAATTGCCTCGAATTCTTTGCCCAATGGCTCAACTAAATTGGGTGTATCACTGAGTCGCAATTTGATAGTTTGGGTTTCACCTGCGCCAACTGTTAATACATAATCGGCAGATGCTTTTGTCCCAATTTTATCAGGATTTACTGCTGATTTTTGACCATGTATAATATAGTCATTAATGCCATCTTTCACATAAGCGGAGGTATTGGGAGAACCAAATACTCGCTGATAATTTGTCTCGTTTTCTGTAAATAAAATCTCTGTTGCTTGCTGACAATACAGCCACTTCTTTCCTAAAGTTGGGTGAGATGCTTCAATGGTATTGAAGCTATTATCTGATTTGATCTCTATTAAAGTAGGTTTATCTGTATCTCCATTCCAAGACCAAGTATTACGAAACCAGAGGGTAGGTAACAGGTGCAATGTTTTTGCTTCTGTGCCTCGATTAACTACTTTGATTTGGATGAGAATATCTTCAGCTGAATGCTTGGCATATTCTACAAAAACATCAAAGTAGCGGTTCTGATCAAATACACCTGTATCTAGTAGTTCAAATTCTGGCTCTTGATGATTTCGGCGTTGATTTTCCGCAACTAATTGGGAGTAAGGAAAAGCTGTTTGAGGATATTTATACAGGGCTTTCATATATGAATGTGTGGGAGTGCTGTCTAAATAAAAGTAATATTCTTTGACATCTTCTCCGTGATTGCCTTCATTACCAGTTAGACCAAAAATTCTTTCTTTGAGAATAGAATCTTCACCATTCCAAAGAGCGATCGCAAAACAAAGCCGCTGATGATTATCAGAAATCCCCAAAATCCCATCTTCACCCCAACGGTAGGCGCGAGAACGAGCCTGATCATGGGTAAAATAGTCCCAGGCTGTACCGTTAGGACTGTAGTCTTCCCGTACCGTTCCCCATTGGCGATCGCTTAAATATGGCCCCCATCTGCGCCAATGTGCTTGGTGATGAAAGGCTTCTTGTAATCTGATTTCTTCTTGGGTTAGAGTTGTCATAATTTCACCCTGTGCTTCTATATACTTTAGTTTAATTTAAAAGATAATTGGACGAAAAATTGAATATGCTACAACAAGTAGAAATTCGCAATGCGATCGCTATTAGTTTGGGTGCGATCGCAGGTGCTTTAAGTCGCTACTATCTGACATTATGGTTTGCCCAACGCTTCGGCAGCAGTTTTCCTTATGGTACTTTTTTTATTAATCTTAGCGGTTGTTTAGCAATGGGATTTTTCGCAACTCTAGCTGTAGGGAAGGTAGCAATTATTTCTCCAGAAATGCGGTTATTAGTAGCAACAGGGTTTTTAGGAGCATATACAACTTTCTCTACCTACGGTTTAGATACTATTTCTTTATTACGTAATAGCAATTTGTTAACAACAACTGTCTACTGGGCTGGTAGCGCCATCTTCGGAGTTATCAGCGTTCAATTAGGTGTGATTCTCGCCAGATTGTGGAGGTAGAGAAATCAGGGAGATTTTGATTTAAGCCTAAAATTTATTGTATGTATTCAGAGCCAGAAAGTCATTCTGCCAAACTTACCCAAAACGCTAACTTGGCAAGCAGAACATGAAGGCGATCGCACAACAGATTTGCTTATTTGCTATATTTAATCAAATGGCAGAGAGTGAGAGTATGCGAAGTATTAAAATACGTTCTTATGTAGGTGAAGACGGAATATTACATCTAGATATTCCTGTAGAAATGAAAGAAACTGAATTAGAAGTAACTATGACGCTGGAACCCATAAAAAAACAACCTGCTTCTTTAGAAGAGGAAGAATTAAGGCAATTAGAATGGCATGAATTTATTGATAAAACTTATGGCTGTTTAGCAGATGACCCAATCATCAGACATCCTCAAGGAGAATATGAACAACGAGAATCAATAGAATGATTTATCTGTTAGATACTAATGCTTGGATTATTTATATCAATGGTAAAAATATAAATTTACGGCGCAGATTAGAAAACCACTTGGATTTAGATGCCTTTATGATTTGCAAATCGCAGCGATCGCTTATGGTGAATAATCTGATTTTAGTAACTCATAATGTAGATGAGTTTAGCCGTGTGGAAGGGTTACAGGTTGAGGATTGGGAAGCAGAATTTGATGTCATTAATGGATAATTGGGAAAGTGCATAGTTTACCGCCACAGGCATCGCATCATCAGAGTAGTATCGCTATTGTATAAAGGAAACTAGCTACTCAATCAAAAGGAGAGGGGGAAATCGTACATAAATTTGCTGGGCAAAAGGTGTCTGAAATCCTGAAGTACAAGAAGGGTAGTATAAAACAGGCTCCACTCCCGGAAGAATCGCCCAGTTGGGATGAGTTTTGTGAAATGTTATGGGAAGAGATTGAAGCAGGAGCAGAAGTCAATCAACCGGGTTTTAAAGTTGTTCGCAAGTTATTAAGCGATAAGAGGTTTGACAAATGAAGAATCATGGATTTGGCAAACTAGTTACCTTTCTAAATCAATTGGAACAAGAGAGAATTAGTTACACCTTAGCTCATCATCGGGATGAAACGATTATGGTGAATGTAGCGGTGGCTGGGGAACGATGGGAAGTGGAATTTTTTGAGGATGGTTCGGTTGAAGTAGAACGATTTGTTAGTAGTGGAGAGATTAATGGAGAAGAGGTTTTTAGTGAATTATTTGCTATGTATTCAGAGCCAGAAAGTCATTCTGCCAAACTTACCCAAAACGCTAACTTGGCAAGCAGAACATGAAAGCGATCGCCCAACAGACTCGGTTAAAACCCGCTCAACTAAAATACTCATTAATTTTCCTCCACTACTGTTGATGATTTTGCTAACTGTTCCCTTACCCATTGCCGCAGATGACGAATTAAACTCGTTTCTCCCATCGTTAAACTTAACTCTAAAAACTTCATTAGCACAGTAGCATCAAACATAGGCAATACTAACGACACCTCACGGGGTTGATAGTCATCATTAACCAAACTGCAAATTGTCAAAATCTCAAGATCAAAACGCCACACCTCCGGCACACCCAGCGCCGCATAAATATTCATCCGATTCATCGAACTGCTGGTACTGTCAACTTCAATCGCCAAATCTGGGGGTGGATCAATTGTCAAATTGATCGTATCCTTACCGCGCACAGCTAACTCATTTTGAATGTAATAACATTCATCTGGCTCTAAACCCTTTCGTAAATCTTCTCGTGTCCAAGTTGTAGAACCTAAACTACGAATTTCAATTCCTAACTCTTCTGTAGTAACTTCAACAAAGCGACCAAGTAGTTTCTTAAAAGTTTCGTGGGGTGGTAGCGGCATCATAATCTCCAAAATTCCATCATCATAAGTCAGTCGCGTTCCTGGTTGTGACTCCAAATCTCGCACCAAATTCTGATAAGTATCCCAGTGAATGCCTCGAAGTATGGTTATATTTGTAGGTAATGATTTCGCCAAAGGCGTGTCGGAAGCGATCGCAGTAGTCATAGTTTTCTCCTTTAGCTATAAATATTCAGTTCTTTGAGATATTCCACTTATTTTAACTCGCACCTCAGAGAGATTAGCCTCTAGCCCTTCAATCGCTCACTTTTTGATGGCATCTTTGAAGATTATTGGTATTTAATATCTTTAGACTTTAGCAATATTTTGACAATATCAGAAATTAAATCTTTGGGTATTTCATGTTCTGGTAAAGGAGCCATAATTTCTAAAGTACCCAGACTGTAGGCAATTCGTGTAGTTCTTTTTTCTCCCAATTCTTGTAAAATAGATTCAAATTCTTCCCAGCTAACATCTGGAATAGTCACCGTGCTACCAGGTGCTAACTGCATCTGGCTAACAGGTTTTAAAATGGGGATAGCAGCAGTCATAACCAAAATATAATTAATTATCTATCAGGTTGCGGTGGATATAGCGGTTCCCATTCAGATGCGGTACAACGTTATATCCCAAGTTGTAGGGGCACGGCATGCCGTGCCCCTACGGGTGTACCTCACGTAAACGAGAACTGCTATAATACAGCCCACCGTAACCTTTAGATTAATAGATTGAGTTTAACAAAAGCGGCTAAAAGCGATCGCTTTACATTTTAAACTTCTCAGTAATCCGCTTCATCGCCTCTTCAACATTCTCCCGACTGTTAAATGCCGAAATGCGGAAGTAACCTTCACCCGCAGCACCAAAGCCAGAACCAGGTGTCCCGACAACGTTAACAGTTTGCAGCAACTTATCAAAAAATTCCCAACTGGATAAACCATTAGGCGTTTTTACCCAAACATAAGGTGCATTCACGCCACCATACACTGCTAATCCGGCGGCTGTGAGTTTCTCGCGGATAATTTTGGCGTTTTCTAGATAGAAACTGACCAATCCCTTGATTTGTGTCTGTCCTTCTTCAGAGTAAACCGCTTCGGCTCCCCGTTGGACGATGTAGGACACGCCATTGAATTTGGTGGATTGACGGCGATTCCACAGTTTCCATAGTTCCACATCGGAACCATCGGCGGCTTTTCCTGTGAGTGTTTTTGGTACAACAGTTAACGCGCAACGGGTTCCCGTAAAACCTGCATTCTTGGAGAAAGAACGAAACTCGATCGCAACTTCCCTTGCACCTTCAATTTCATAAATTGAGTGGGGAATCGATGGATCGGTAATGTAAGCTTCGTAGGCTGCATCAAAGAAAATAATCGAGTTATTCGCTTTAGCATAGTCCACCCATGCCTTAAGATATTCCTTTGTAGCAGTTGCGCCAGTGGGGTTATTGGGGAAGCAGAGATAGATTAAATCGACTTTCTTTGAAGGAATCTCTGCGGTGAAATTGTTTTCAGCCGTGATCGGTAGATAGACTAAACCCTCAAATTCGCCTTTCTCGTTGGCATCCCCCGTATTTCCCACCATGACATTCGTATCTACATATACGGGATAAACGGGGTCAGTAACGGCAATTATGTTGTCATGACCAAAAATCTCCAGAATGTTGCCACTGTCGCACTTAGAACCATCGGAGATAAAGATTTCTGAGGCATCGATCGCCGCTCCCCGTGCTTGGAAATCGTGAATAGCAATTTGCTCCCGCAACCAAGCGTAACCTTGCTCTGGGCCGTAGCCTTTGAAGGTATTGCGATCGCCCATTTCCTCCACAGCTTTAATCATCGCTGTGCGGCAAGCCTCCGGCAGAGGTTCGGTAACATCGCCAATGCCCAGTCGGATAATTTTAGCATCAGGATTCGCTTCTGCAAAGACATTCACCCGGCGAGCAATTTCTGGAAATAGATAACCCGCTTTCAGCTTCAGGTAGTTGTCGTTAATAGTTGCCATGTGTAAATTATGAAAAACGCCCTAAAATAGCTTACTGCTAATTTATAAGGGCGATAACTTTGTTGTGGGGAGTGGGGGAAGAACTCAGGGCTATTTCATTCTCATCTAGCCCGCCTCAGAATGAATTCTGAGTCTAATAGCGAAAGTCGTCTAAAGACGACTGAGACTCATGTTATAGTCCGTTTTAACGGACTTTAGCTATAAGATTGGGCGGTTTATGTCTAGAATGAAATAGCCCTGGGGAAGAACTATTGATTATTAACCCATACCCAATCTCTAATGCCCTATAATCAACTAGACATTTATCGGCTGTTTATTGGCTGATGTGTAAAAACCGTTGCTATCATCAATTCCGAAGGTTGTGAGTGATTCTTGACCTGTGATCAATCTTGCTCCCCGATTACGGGTGAAATAGTTCCAAGCCCACTTAATCATCACTACTAATTTGTTGTCAAATTCAATTAAGAAGTAAACGTGAATCAACAGCCAAAACAGCCATGCAAAGAAACCTTTAAGCTTAATAAATCCCAAATCTACCACGGCAGAGTTGTGTCCAATCATCGCTAAACTACCCTGATCAACATAAGAAAAGGGTGGCAAACTCTCACCTGCAAGGCGCTGTTGGACTAATTTTGCTACATATTCTCCTTGTTGCTTCGCCACAGGTGCAACACCGGCTAGTGGTTTACCATTTTGATGAGAAAAATTTGCTAAATCACCAATTACAAAAATATTGGGATATCCCTTAATACTCAAGTCAGATTCAACGATAATTCGTCCGGCGCGATCGCACTCGGCATCTGTGCGTTCTGCTAGCACTTTTCCCATTGCTGAAGCTTTCACACCTGCTGCCCATAATACCGTTTTTGAGGCAATTTCTTTGACTTCATCGCCTTGTTTGAGGGTAACAATATCATTCTCAATATTCGTTACCAGTGTTTTTGTCTGGACAATTACCCCCAACCGCGTCAGAGATGCTTCCGCTTCTTGTGATAATTCTGGTGCAAAAGGTGGCAGAATCCGATCTAGACCTTCTAATAACAAAATCTGGGCTTCTGATGTGTCGATGTTGCGGAAATCTTCTTTGAGAGTTTGGTTTGCTAGTTCGGCGATCGCACCCGCTAATTCTACACCAGTAGGGCCACCACCGATAATTACAAAAGTTAACCAAGCCCGGCGTTTTACTAGATCAGTTTCTTTTTCTGCGGCTTCAAACGCCGTAAAGATCCGGCGACGCATTTCTATGGCATCTTCTACAGTTTTCAAGCCTGGGGCGAATTCTTCCCAGTTGTCTTTACCAAAATAGGAATGCTTGGCACCTGTGGCCACAATTAACGTATTGTAAGGTATTGCTTCGTCACCCACCAGCACTTTTCGTGCTTCTGGATCAATATTATTCACTTCTCCTAACAGCACTTTCGTATTCTTGCTCTTGCTGAGTACAGAACGCAAGGGTGAGGAAATGTCAGCGGGAGACAGGGCACCTGTGGCAACTTGGTATAGGAGAGGTTGAAATAGATGAAAGTTGCGTTTATCGATCAAAGTAACGTTTACCGCCGCCTTCGCAAATGTTTTTGCAGCATAAAGTCCACCAAAGCCACCGCCAACAATAACTACTTGATGGGGTGGGTTATTGTCAAGTGAATTTACCATAAGAAATATTTCCCTGGGGTAGGAGTGCTGTAACTATTCTTTACAAAATTGTATCAAACTTATCATCATTTATTCTGTATTGCTGTTTACATCTGCAACCACGAAGGAACTGAGCATTGGGGACAGAAAAAGGAGGATAAGCAATGCCCAGTTCACTATGTATATTGATTTTTAGTTACTCAATTTGGGGTACAATCGAAAGTCTGCCAATTAATGACGATGCTTGCTGACAGGAGATGCTTTTATGGCCCGGATGTATTATGACGAAGATGCCAATTTAGACCTTTTGGCTGGAAAAACTATTGCCATCATCGGCTATGGTTCCCAAGGTCATGCCCACGCCCTGAATCTAAAAGATAGCGGTTTGAATGTGATTGTGGGACTATATCCGGGTAGTAAGTCAGCAGCAAAAGCTGAAGCATCTGGGTTAACTGTGAAAAATGTCGCCGATGCTGCCAATGCTGCTGACTTGATCATGATTTTGTTACCTGATGAAGTCCAAAAAACGATTTACAAAAACGAGATTGAACCAAATCTGCAAGAAGGAAATGTGTTAGCTTTTGCCCACGGATTTAATATTCACTTTGGGCAAGTTGTACCACCGACTAACGTAGATGTGGTGATGGTAGCACCAAAAGGTCCGGGGCATTTAGTGCGGCGGACTTTTGAACAGGGAGAAGGTGTACCAGCGCTGTTTGCAGTTTATCAGGATGCCAGTGGTCAGGCACGCGATCGCGCGATGGCTTATGCTAAAGGTATCGGTGGTAGCCGCGCCGGTATTCTCGAAACTACTTTCCGCGAAGAAACCGAAACAGATTTATTTGGCGAACAAGCGGTATTGTGTGGTGGCTTAAGTGCTTTAATTAAAGCCGGATTTGAGACTTTGGTAGAAGCTGGTTATCAACCAGAATTGGCTTATTTTGAATGTCTCCATGAAGTCAAGCTGATTGTTGACTTGGTAGTAGAAGGCGGTTTAGCTAAAATGCGCGACAGCATTTCTAACACTGCTGAATACGGCGATTATACTCGTGGGCCAAGGATTGTCACTGAACAAACTAAAGCTGAAATGCAGAAAATTCTCAGCGAAATTCAATCTGGACAATTTGCACGGGAATTTGTGCTGGAAAATCAAGCTGGTAAACCAGGATTTACCGCCATGCGTCGTAAAGAAGCTGAACACAAAATTGAGGAAGTTGGGAAAGATTTACGTGCTATGTTTAGCTGGTTAAAAAAGGCTTAAGCAAAAAGGAGAATTTACTTAAAAAACAAGGGCAATTTTCTCTGTTGATTGTAAATTCTTCGACAACGTTATGCACGTTTATAAGGAAAATGCTGAAAACCCCTGAGAAACAGCAACGTAGTTGCGTATTTCGTACTTTAGGCAGGGGATGAAAGTTTAATGAAGGCGCGAAATGCGCCACGGGGATACTCCCCGTGGTCA
>Ga0105044_10001019_pt1 | contig 36460 bp, 32 predicted proteins | sample MAT01_FD_78092 | JGI IMG/M metagenome (GOLD analysis project Ga0105044, IMG submission 78092) | Freshwater microbial communities from Lake Fryxell liftoff mats and glacier meltwater in Antarctica - MAT-01 | ecosystem: Environmental > Aquatic > Freshwater > Ice > Liftoff microbial mat | place...
CACATCGAGGCGATCGTGCTGTCCATGACGCCGCAGGAACGCAAAAAGCCTGAACTGCTGAATGGGTCACGTCGTGCCCGCATTGCGAAGGGCTCCGGCCGCCCCGTGAACGAGATCAACAAGCTGCTCGAGCAGTTCCGCGAAATGCAGAAGATGATGAAAAAGATGAGCGGTGGCGCTGGCGGCAAAGGCGGTGGCGGCATGCCGCGGATGCCGTTTGGCGGCGGTGGGATGTTTGGTGGGATGCGGTGACGAACACTGTTAGCGACGGGGTGAGCTGGATCGCAGTACAAATTCTGCAGGCCAGAGCCAAGCGATCGCGGAGCGACGCGCCGAATCGGGACTGTCGTCGGTCTCGCTCATGTTCCCCGATCTCATCCGCTTGATCAGGGAGCTCACAGCGCCCTCCGGGGAGGACCTCGGGAGGGCGGTGGGACGGTGAACCCCGACACCACTTTCGTGATGCTGGGATTCGCCAGTCGTCGCCCTATCTCACGTCGGGACGACGGGATTCGATCCTGCGACCCCCGCACCCCATCCAGACGTCCGACAGCAAGACCCGGCCAGTAGCGCCCGTGCCTAGGCACTGACTACTTTGCAAGGCTGTACTGCGGCGGCGCGGCGGCGACTCATTCACACGGGACGCCACAGTGTCCGCCGCCCCGAGTGCGGACCGGAATCGCCGGCCCCGCGAGGAGCTCGGGACCCGAAGGACTGACCCCGTCATGGGATGCACAGATGGCTGTAAAGATCCGTCTCCGCCGCGAAGGCCGGAAGAAGACCCCGATGTACCGTATCGTTGTTGCCGACTCGCAGAGCCCCCGTGACGGGCGTTTCATCGAGATCATTGGCCAGTATCAGCCGCGATTTGGCGGCGAGAACGCCATCAACCTCCAGATCGATCGCGTCAACTACTGGCTCAACGTCGGCGCGCAGCCGACCGATACCGTCCGCGCACTGCTTCGCCGCGCTGGCGTGCTCAAGGAGCGCCATGAGGCGCGCCTCGAAGCCAAGGGCGTGACCATCAAAAAGGTGCCGGCCGCCGGCACGCTGGCCGCTGCCGCGACGCCCAAGTCGGACGAGCTCACACCACCGCCGGGTCCCGTCGTCATGCTCGCGGACGACGCCGATCGCGGGGAGTCCTGAGCTGGGCGAACTCGTTGTCGTCGGACTGGTGCGTCGCGCGCATGGTGTGCGCGGCGCCCTCGCCGTCGAATCGTTAGTCGATGCGCCGGATGCGATCTTCGCGTCCGGCGCAGTCGTTATTGCCGGAGACCGCCAAGGTAAGGCCGCTCCGGAAGGCGAGTTGCACATCGAAGACGGGCGGCCGATGAATCGCGAATGGCTGGTGAAATTTCGCGAGATTGCCGATCGCGATATCGCGGACGTGTGGCGTGGTCGCTACCTGCTGGTCGATGAATCGCAGCTCCCAAAGCCCAACGAAGATCAGGTGTACATCTACTCCCTGATGGGGATGCGCGTCGAAGTGGAAGGGCAGGGACTCGTCGGCCATGTGCGCGATGTGTATGACGCGCCGCAGGGGCTGCTCATCGAGGTCGAGACGGCAACGGGCAAGCCACTCGTGCCGTGGCGTCCCGAAATCGTCTCACGGGTGGACGAAGCAACGCGCACCATCGTGCTCAAGCCGCTCGAAGGGCTGCTCGAGTAGGGGATCGGGACACACATGCTCCGGATCAACGTCGTCACCATCTTCCCCGATTTCTTCGCAGGGCCGCTCGGCCTGAGTATCCCGGCACGCGCGGCGGGCGTGGGCAGTGTTTCGTACAACGTGGTCGATCTACGCACCTTCACGCGCGATCGTCATCGCACCGTCGATGACTATCCGTTTGGCGGCGGCCCCGGAATGGTGATGAAACCGGCGCCCTTCTTTGAGGCCGTCGAATCGATTGGCGCGTCGTCGCCAATCGTCTTGCTGTCGCCGCGCGGCCGGAAATTCGTGCATGCCGATGCTGTGCGTTTTTCCAACGGCGCCGAGCTTACTCTGCTGTGCGGCCACTACAAGGACGTCGACGAACGGGTCGCGCAGCATCTCGCCACCGAAGAGCTTTCCCTCGGGGATTTCGTCTTGAGCGGTGGTGAGCCCGCCGCACTCGCCATCATCGACGCGACGGTGCGACTGCTGCCTGGCGCGATGAGTGATATCGACAGTGCGCGCACCGATTCCTTTTATGGTCGCGGGATCAGCGCGCCCAGTTACTCGAGGCCCGCAGACTATCGTGGCTTCGGGGTGCCTGAGGTGCTGATAGGCGGCGACCACGCGAAGGTAGCCCAGTGGAAAGAGTTGGAAAGTCTCCGGCGCACGCGTGAGGTTGAAGCGCGCGATCGGGCGGAATGGATAGAGCGGGAGCGGGTGATCGCTGCACGCGAAGCGGCCATCGCGGAGGCCGAGCGAATCGCGTCGATCAAGGCGGTAAAGAAGGCGCGACGGAAACGCCCGCCCTCGGACGGGCGCTAGTCGTCAGGCCGGCGCGAGCTCGGCTGGCAAGCTCATCCATCCTCATCACGAATCAACATGCGACGAATACTGCTGGTACTCACGGCTGTTGGCTTCCTCGTCTACGAGCAAGTCGCGTTCTACCAATGGATGCAGGCGCACGGCACCGTGAAGGCCGGCCTTGCCCATGCCTGGATGACGTTGCGACAGGACCCCATGGTGTTCATGGCGTGGAACGACATGGGCATCTTCACCGCGGTCGTGTTGGTCTGGCTGGCGCGAGACCTGCGCGCGCACGGACGATCGTTCGTGTGGTGGCCCGCGACGCTGCTCTTCGGATGTCCACCCTTGCTGCTCTATCTGGCCCGCTATGGTTCCGATCGTCGCGCGGCCGCGTAGTCACCTCCATCCCTGCATTGCTCAACGTCTGAGCGCATCGCAAATTGCAACTACAGTCCTGCGGTCGTTTCGCGTTACCGTCACGCTGAGATTCGCTACATGTCGTTGTTCCGGATACTCGTGGATTCGCACCTCATCGTCGGCGCGGTCGGGCTGCCGCTCTTCTGGGTGGCCGTTTTTTCCCGAAAAGGCGGTCGTACCCACAAGCGGTATGGCCGGATCTTTGCGTACGGCATGCTCATCACGGGGACGTTCGCGATGGGCATGGGCACGCTGTCTGCGCTCGATCCCCGCGGAACCCATCCCAAGATAGCCGACACCGCGATGGTCACCGGCATCTTCGGTTGGATGATGGTCTATCTCGGCATGCTCACCGTGAGTCTGGCGTGGCACGGACTCGCGACGGTGAAGAACAAGAACAATCATCTGGGCAATCGCGCGTGGTTCGATGTGTCGCTGCAGATCCTCGTCATCGTCGCGGCGATCAACTGCGCGGTGCAGGGGTGGCGCGACAGTCAGCCGTTGATGATGGGCATCTCCATCGTCGGCGTCGCTTCCGGCATCACGAATCTCCGCTTCTCCTTCAGCGACAATCCGCCGCGTCATGGGTTCCTGCTCGAACATGTGAAGGCGCTCGTAGGCACGGGTATTTCCGTGTACACGGCCTTCATGACCTTCGGTCTGGTGCGACTCATGCCACAGCATGCGCTGAATCCGATGACGTGGGCAGTTCCACTGGCGGTCGGTCTCGCGCTCATCATCTACCACCAAGCGCAGATCCGGAAGCAATACGTGCCGAAGGCCGCCGCGAACGTCGGTCGCGCCGCCGGATCAGCGGCGCTTGAGCGCTGACCGCAAAAGCCAATGAGTCGCACGGGACGCAGCCTCGTTGGTTTTGGTTGTTACGCGTGCGTCATGGGCGCCGGGCTGTCGACCGTTCCCAACACGCTGCTCTTTCTGCTGCTCACCGCGCCGACGCAAGAGCACTGGATCCGGATCCTTGGCGTTTCGGCCGTCGTGCTGGGCAGCTTCTACATCGTGGCCGGACGCCATGAGCTGCTGCCGATCGCGCGCGCGAGTCTGTGGGGGCACTCGTTCATGATCGTCGCCCTCAGCACGTTCGTAGCGCTGCGCCTCGCGCCCGTGCTGCTGCTCGGCATCGCGGGGAACGAAGCCGTGGGGCTCGCGTGGACGTGGTGGGCGCTTCGTGCGGATGCACGCGCACCGCGCTAGCGTGCGGCGTTGTCAGCACGTTGGCGTGCCGTACGAACTACCACTGCTCTCCCGCCCCTCACTCTGTCTTGAATGACCGCCGTCGCTGAGCTGTATCGCCCTCCCGCGCCCTCACCAATTTCGCCGGTGCGGAGCCTGCTGCGCATGATGTGGCGGCGGGAGCGGAGCCTCCTGAGCCTCGTGCCCGACGAAGCGTATCGTGAATTGACGATGATCGTGGGCAAGACGCGTCGCGGCATCCTACTCGTGAACGAGCCGAGTCTGGTGACGCACATTCTGGCCGACCCGCAAGGAATCTTCCCGAAGAGCGATCTGATGGTGGATGCGCTGGAGGCGCTGGTCGGCGACGCGATGTTCGTCTCCAGCGGTGAGCTGTGGCGCAAGCAGCGTCGCATGATCGAGCCGGCGTTCTCGCACATGCGCATCAATCGCGCCTTCGGACAGATGGTGGCCGCGGTGGACGAGCATGAGCGATGGCTCGACGATCGCATCGCGCGCAACGAGACCTACTCGCTCGATCAGGCGATGGGACATCTCACCGCCGACGTCATCACGCGCACGATCTTTTCGACGCCGCTGGCGTCGGGCACAGCGCGCGATGTGTTCGCCGCGTTCACGGTGTTCGAGCGTACGGTGGCGAGCGTCAACATCAAGGCGCTGCTGCTCGACAAGCCGTGGTCGCGCACAAAGCAGCCGCCCGCCGTGCTCGAAGCCTGTCGCCTTATTCGCCAGCACATCGGTGATATGATCGATCCACGGCTCGCGCCCGGTGCACCCGTACACGACGACATCGTGGGCGCCGTGCTTGCGGCGCGCGATCCCGACACCGGCGAAGCGTTTTCACGGGAAGAGCTGGTGGACGAACTCGGGGTGTTCTTTCTGGCGGGGCATGAAACCAGCGCCAGTGTGCTCACGTGGGTGTTCTTCATCCTCGCGATGCAGCCGGACACGGTCGCGCGCATTCGCGCGGAAGTCGACGCCATGTGCGGCGACGGCCCCATCGAAATCGAGCACGCCAAGCGCTTCGTGTTCGTGCGCAACGTGTTCCGCGAGACGATGCGGCTCTATCCGCCGATCACCTTCCTGCCACGGGTCACCACGGAAGACACCACGATCGGCACGCACCGCATCAAGCGCGGCACGATGCTGATGATCGCGCCGTGGATGATTCATCGTCACGAAAAGCTCTGGAAGAATCCCGACCGCTTCGACCCGGATCGGTTCTCGCCCGAGCGCGAAGGCGAGATGACGCCCGGCGCGTATCTGCCGTTCGGCGTCGGCCCGCGCGTCTGTGTGGGTGCCGCATTCGCGACGCTCGAAGCGGCGCTCATCATCGCGCGGCTTACGCGCCGTTACGACTTCGAGGCGATCGACGCCGAGAACGTGCGGCCGGTGGCGAGGCTCACCACGCGGCCGTTGCATGAGATCATGTTCCGGGTGCGGGCGCGGTAGCGCGCTCGCGCTACCGCACTCACGCGCTTCGCTTACTCGCCTTCGCCGGGCCGATCAGGTCCGCCACGAGCTTGCCCGACGAGATCACGCCAGGCAGCCCCGCCCCCGGGTGCGTGCCGGCACCGCAGAAGTACAGGTTGGAGATATCCGGGCTGCGATTGTGCGGCCGCATGTACGCCGACTGCATAAGCGTCGGCTCCGTGCCGAACGCGCTGCCATTGTAGCTGTTGAGCGTCTGCTCGAAGTAGCGCGGATCGATGCGACGCTCGGTGACGATGTGCGACTGCAGCCCCGGCAGGTAGCGATCCTCGAGATACTGCATGATCCGATCGCGGTAGCGCTGCCCCACGACTTCCCAATCGATGCCGCTGCCCATGTGCGGTACGGGCGACAACACATACCAGCAGTCGTGGCCCGGCGGCGCGAGCGACGGGTCGGTTGCCGTCGGGCGGTGCAGGTACAGGGAGAAATCGTCCGAGAGAATCTTCTTGTCGAAGACGTCCTCGAGCAGCTCCTTGTAGCCCTTCCCGAGGATGATCTCGTGATGCGCGGTGTCGGGGTACACCTTGTCCGTGCCGAAGTAGATGACGAACAGCGACATCGAGTAGGTGTAGCGCTTGATGCGAGCGTCGGTCGTGCTCGGGCGTGCCCACGCGGGCACGAGCCGTCGGTACGCCTCGGCGACATCGCCGTTGCACACCACCAAGTCGGCGGCAATGCGCTCGCCGCTCACCAGTCGAACGCCCGTGGTTGTCTTGGTCGCGCAGTCCACTTCGATCTCGGCGACCTCGCTGCTCAACCGCACCTTGCCGCCAATGTCCTCGAAGAGCTGCAACAGGCCCCGTACCAGCGCGCCCGTCCCGCCCATGCAGAACAGCACCCCCCACTCGCGCTCGAGCCGATGAATCAGCGTGTAGACGGACGAGGTGTTGAATGGGTTGCCGCCGACGAGCAGCGGATGAAACGAAAAAGCGCGGCGCAGGCGATCGTCGGTGAGGAATCGGTTGACGTGCGCTGCGACCGAACGATCGGCGCGGAGGCGCACGAGATCCGGAATGACTTTCAGGAACGACCAGAGCGTCAGGAATGGCTTGTCCAGCAGGGCCATGCCCACGTCGTAGATCGGACGGGTGCTGTTTAGAAGTCGACGGTAACCGTCGACGTCGCGTCCGTTCGAGAACGCACGCACCTGCGAGATTTGATTCTCGTCGTCGCCGTTGTAGTGAAAGACCGTGCCGTCTTCGAATCGGATGTTGTAGAACGGATCGAGCGGCACAAACTGGACGTAGTCCTCCCGTCGTTTGCCGCTGACCGTGAAGAGCTCATCGAAGACCCACGGGGCCGTGATGATCGTCGGACCGGCATCGAACGTGAACCCGTCCTGCTGGAACACGTACGCGCGGCCGCCGGCCTTATCGAGCTTCTCGACGATGGTGACTTGGTGCCCGCTGGCCTGTAGGCGAATCGCCGCAGCGAGACCGCCGAATCCACTACCTATGACAACACAACGCATGAAAAGGAGCCTGAAATCAGAAAGCGGGCGATGAGTCGCCCCGGTTTGTCAGCGAGTCCAGAGCAGCGACATGTGCCAGACGTGGAACACCAACGCCGAGAGCAGGGCCGACGCGAAAGGAAGCGCGGACTTCTTGATGCGTTTAACGAAAAACATAGCGGTCATCAGCGACGCCCCGGCACCCATGAAGGAGACAAGCTCGACGGGATCGGGACCCTGCGCTGTCCGCCGGTGCCAGAGTATGAGCGCGGTGGCCTCAATCACGACCACCGCGAGCATGAAAAAGATCATCCCATCCGATGCAAGTGCCTCACCGAGGCGGGACATTCGCTTGTGCCCGAACCGTCCCTCTGACTCAGTCCCCGGAGATGGCAATGCTCTTGACTCCTGTTGCGCGCGATGAAGGTGAAGCACGCCGCGCCGCCGCGGAATCAAACCGCCATGCAGCATAAAGCGGTATGCCCATTGCAATGGTTCCCAGCACACCAGCCAGAACCATGTTCCAGCGGAAACAGATCAAGATCGGCAGGATACCGTTTGTTGCATACAGAGCCAGCGGGAATCGATGCGGCGACACGCGGGCCACCCACACGCTCGGCGGAACGATAGCGAGCATCAGCCGTGCTACGATAATGCCGGTGAGTAGCCAGCCCAGCAGGTTCGAGAGCGGCATCTCGAAGTAGAATCCTGTCCCCAGTATGCGCCACAGCCACGGGGCGTTGGTCAGGTCGGGATTGTGCCAGAGCCAGTGCGTCGTCTTGACCATGGCCGGGTCCATCGACACATCCCACGCGGTCAGCACCGCGCCGCCGACGAATGCCCACCACCAGCGACTCTTCGAGTCATCGGTGGCGGGCAGGATTCGTCCACACAGGCCGAGGCACGCGACAAGCATGTAGAACCACGACGTCGGAATATTGAAGGGGACGAGGCCCCCGATCAGGTAGCCGAGTTGCGTGGTGTACGAGTACGGACCGAACGGATAGCCCGAGGCAGTGCCGGCGAGTTCGGCGCCCAGTGAGACGACGAAGCTCACCGCGAAGGCGGCCAGCGCCAAGCGGTGCCCGATGGCCCACGTCAGAAATGCGAGGCCGGCAATCGCCCCGAGTACAACGGTCGTTTGCCCGCCCCACACGAAGCTGAAGGCCATGATTTTGATATTCGTCGGTGTCGACATCCATGCCGGAATCGGCGGGATGAGGAACGTCGCGAACGCAATACCGGAGAAGGCGCTGAGCGCAAAGTGGGCGTAGAAGGCGAGGCGAGCGATCCGCAACAGCCGCGGTGCGCCAGCGTCGCTCGTCGCGGAGGGGTCAATGAGCATCTGCAGAGTATGGACACGTCGCGTTCTCCTCGCAACCGCTTCCGGGCGCGTCTTGCCTCGAAAGAGTCTCTCCTCGCGACTGACGACAACCGGGCGTCCGCTACTCCGTGTTCAGGTTGTAGCGCATGATCGAGGCGTGGCGACCCCCCTTCTCGCGCTCGATGGCATACACGTCGCCGCGCGGACCATTCGCGTGGGCGATCAGCGATTGAAGGGCGCGGCGCTCATCGTCCGTGAGCGTGACACGGAGGGCAGCAAGCGTGGCCGGCAGATGCCCCGTGTGGCGTGCGCCAACGATTGCCGCTGACACGGCGGGCTCGCAGAGGACACTGCCAATCGCAATCGCGCCGATCGTTGTGCCGCGCGCCGCTGCGATCTCGTGCAGCAGCTGGAGCACTCGCTGAAACGCGGTCCAGCCGCCGAATTCCTCGATGATCAGCTTGTACTTAACCAGCGAGCGATTCTCCAGCGGCTCCGCGGGCTCGGGCACGCCGAGCCAACGAACATCAAAGAAGCCGCCAGCAAGCGCGCCATACGCCAAGAGATGAACGCCACGCTGAGCGCAGAGCGTGGCCATGTCGCCGAGTGGGCGTCGGTCGAGCAGGGAGAGTTGGACTTGATTCGAGATGACGGGCACGCCGGCGTCCAGGAGCGCGCGAAGACGGGGCGCGTCGAAATTGGTGACACCGATCTGCTGGATCTTCCCCTCCTGCTGCATGGCCGCGAGATGGCCTGCGGCCGCTTCGACCCCGGACACGTCGAAGTCCCACCAGTGCAGCTGCACGAGATCGAGCGTTTCGACGCCAAGTCGCGCGAGTGACCGATCGATGATTCGTTCGATGTCGGGACGCCGTAGCGTCGCCAGTGCATCCAGATCGGGGACGCATTTGGTGTGTACGCGAATTGCTGGGCCCGACGGCCCGTGCATCGCACGCCACTCGCGCAGAAACGCGCCGATCAATGCCTCAACACCAGTGTAGATGTCGGCGCAGTCGAACGCGGTGATCCCAGCTTCCGCGAATGTGGCCATGTCGGCAATCGCGCGTGCGGAATCAACCGATCCATGCCCGCCCGCGAGTTGCCACCCTCCTTTGATGATGCGCGGAATCGTGTAGCCAGGGGCGAGGGTCACCGTGGGAACGCTCATTCCGCGCTCCTGGTGAGGGGTACGACCGTCACATCGGCGTGGCGAAACGTCGACGTGCCGGTGCGCGTGATGCGAAAGCGCGCGCCACAGTGCGGGTCCGGGCAGGCAACTTCCGCATCTGTCGTCATCCAGTCATTGGGATGCGTGGGACGCTGTTTCGCCGGCAGGAGCGGCAGCAGTGCCGCCAACGGATAGAGCGGAAAACTTTGCCCTGCGGGGAACTCGAGATTTTCGCCGCGCAACGTGAAGGTGTCGCCGGCCTTGTGGTTGCACACCATCGGTCGATCGGTCGCGACGACTTCGACGCGCAGATCGAACAGGGTAAACGCGTCGCCCGTGGGTTCGTGAGTCGGCATGGCGCGAACGATAGCGCGGCGCAACCTTGTCCGGCCACATGCCTATGCCACCCGATCCGCCCTCACACGCTGCGGTGTCAGCTGCGATGCCGACGTACGCGGCCAACGTTCCGCTGACTTTTTACGGTGGGCTTGCCGGTGCGCTGGCGCCGTTCGCGTGCTTCTTTGCTGGGGTTGCCGCGCTCGCACTGAATGGCGCGCCAGACGAGAAGGGATTCTGGCCCATTTTGCTCGCGGCGCTCACCCTCGGTCTGCTCTTGGCGAGGGATCGTGCGCGATATGCCGAGGCGATGCTGGACGGGATGAGCCAGCGTGTGGTGATGGTGATGCTCTGCGCCTGGCTGTTTGCGGGTGTGCTCGGTGCAGTGCTTGGCGCGAGCGGATTCGTCGGAGCGTTAGCGTCGTTGGCGAATGCCGCGCATCTCACGGGCGGCGCGTACGTGGGCGCAGCGTTTCTGGTGTGCGTCGTGGTTTCCACGGCGACCGGGACGAGCTTCGGTACGATTCTCATCTGTGGTCCGCTTCTGTATCCGGCCGGTGGGCCTGCGAACGCCGCACCCGCAGCACTGATGGGTGCAATTCTCGCCGGTGCCACGCTCGGCGATTCGATGTCGCCGGTCTCCGACACCACGATCGCGTCGAGTGGTACGCAGCACGTCGATATTGGCGGGACGGTCCGCAGTCGACTCGCGTACGCCATCCCGGCCGGGCTTGCGGCACTCGTTGCATCGACGCTGCTCGGAGGCAATGGAAGTCCTCGCGCGACGGACTCCCAGCAGTTCGCGCCCGGAGCGGTGCACGCCGCTCCGCTGCTGCTGTTGGCGTCGCCGGCGCTCGTGATCGGTCTGTTGCTGGCCAAACGTCATCTGATCGAGGCGCTGCTACTCGGTATTGCCAGTGCGGTGGGGCTTGGGCTTCTGCTCGGATTGATCACGCCGTTCGATCTGCTGCACATTGATGCCACGGCGTTTGGAGCAACGGGAATCATCGTTGACGGTATGCAACGGGCCGTGGGCGTGAGTGTCTTCACGTTGCTGCTCGTCGCACTGGTCGGAACGCTGCAGGCGACCGATGCCGTTGATCGATTGGTGCTCGCTGCTCAGGGAAAGGCATCGTCGGTACGTGGCGCCGAGAGTTGGATCGTTGGTGTGGTGTCGGTCGCCGTGTTGCTCACCACGCACAGTGTTGTGGCGATTCTCGCGGTGGGCGAGTTTGCCCGCCAGACGGGTGAACGGTTCGGCGTCTCCGGCTATCGCCGGGCGAATCTGCTCGACATGACGGTGTGTACGTGGCCGTTCCTGTTGCCGTATTTTCTACCGACGATTCTCGCGGCGAGTGCGAGTAAGAGTGGTGCCGCCTTCGGCATGCCGGCCGTGAGTGCCGCCTCAATTGGCTTGCACAACACGTATGCGTGGGCGTTGGCGGTGGCCGTGGTATTCGCCGTCGTGACCGGTTACGGACGCGGGCGCGAAGTCGACGCTGATGGCGTGTCGAACCGCTGACCGTACGGCCAGCATCAGCCTCTCGCCCCGAGCGCCGGGAACTTCTGACTCACCGGCGGATATGTTCTGTGTCAGTGTGAAGCACTCCATGTCGCCGATGTTTGCAGTCCCTGATCGAAGGAGATTCTGATGTTCCGCTCGCTCTTTGTCGTTATGTCTGCCGCGCTGTTTTCGGCGCCGATCGTTACCAGCCGTTTGTCAGATGCGTCCGTGCCGGCGACCAGCATCAATCGCGTACCCGCCACGGAAACAGCCGTTTTCGCCGGTGGCTGTTTCTGGGGTGTCGAAGCCGTGTTCGAACATGTGAAGGGTGTCACCAACGTCGTGTCCGGATACGCGGGCGGCACAACGGTGAATCCCGACTACGACGGTGTGAGCAGCGGTTCGACCGGGCACGCGGAGGCGGTGAAAGTCACCTACGACCCGGCCGTGGTATCGTACGCCAAGCTGCTCGAGGTGTTTTTTGCCGTCGCGCACAATCCGACCGAGCTCAATCGGCAGGGGCCGGATGTGGGCACCCAGTATCGTTCGGCGATCTTCACGGCCACCGCCGAGCAGCAGAAAGCCGCGACGACGGTCATTGCGGAGCTGACCAAGGCGCGCAAGTACTCGCGTCCGATTGTCACGCAGGTTTCGCCACTGAAAACGTTTTATCACGCCGAAGCGTATCATCAGGATTACCTGCCGAGGCACCTGACGCAGCCGTACATCGTCTACAACGATCTGCCGAAGCTCGACGAGCTGAAGAAGCAATATCCGACGCTGTGGGTTGAACCAGCGGGAAAGAGGTAGCAAGTAGGGTGGCGCAACGCGCCCGTCGCGCGCGTTGCGCCAACCCTCTAAATCAGCGGATTTCGAACGTAAGGGTGGCCCACTTCGACTCGTAGTCAACGCGGCCATCATCAATGCGCTGCATGTGAATAAATTTCACGTACCAACGTCCTGGTCGCCCGACTGTCATGGCCACTTCACCGAGGGCATTGCTGCGCATCGATTGCGCCGGAAAACGAACGTCGCCCGTCACGCCCGCGCGTCCTCCAATCATCACCAGCTGATTCGCGACCGGTTTACCGTCGACCAAGCAGCGAAAGCGCATCGTTGCGCCCGGCTTGAGTGCATACGGGTTCTCGAGGGGTACGAGTTCGGCGGGATAGCCAAGCGGCGAGCGCCACGCGTCCGAGCGTTCTCCGCCCACCTGAAAGATCGCCTTGATGTGTTTCGAATACCGTTCGCGCGCTGCCTTTTGCAACGAGCCGTCTTTTCTGCGCGCAGCAAGGATGTCCGGAATGCCGTCATCGGCGAGATACAGGTTGAACGCATTTGCCTCGAGCTGAAAATCCTTGGGCTTGGTTGAAAGGCCCGCGACATAAGTGCCCGCGTCGCCCGTGGTGTAATTGAGCCACGTCGTGTCGCCGCGCGAATCCCACGCTGCGCTGTCGATTCGAGTGCGGCCACTTGGCGTGATGACACTCAGCTCCGCGACGCGCGCCCACTCGATGGAATTCTCACTCTTTGAGAACGTGCCGTTCAGCACGGGCATGCGGATCGACGAGTTCGGCGCGACGTAGTACGACGTGAGTCGCCAAAACATGTCATGCGCGAACAGCGACGTGGCGGAGATGGCGAGCAGGATCGGAAGTGCGGCAACGCGACGGTGCATGAAGGTGCCTGGCGTGAGAGACGGTGGACGAACCCGGTGGGATGCACGAAATTTGCGCTTCATGCTGCGCGAACTGAGTCGGATCGATCCGGTGACGCGGTCAACGATCGATGCACACCCCAACGTACGACAGAACTACGATGCCAATCGTTCGACAGATCTCCCGTCGCTGCCAACGGAACTTCGCGAAAATGCTGGTTGGGGCTGTGCTGCTTGCCCTGAACCTGCGTCCGGCGACGGTCGTGGCGCAAACCGGCGCGCCCCCCCCAGTCATGCGCGAATTCCGCGGCGCGTGGGTGGCGAGCGTCGCCAACATCGACTGGCCATCCAAGCCCGGACTTTCGTCGTTTGAGCAGCAGTCGGAGCTCTTGGCGATTCTGGATCGCGCCAAAGCGTTGAACCTCAATGCGGTCTTGCTGCAGGTCCGCCCGGCCGCGGACGCATTGTATGCCTCGCCGTACGAGCCATGGTCCGCGTATCTCACGGGTCTCGAAGGACGCGCACCAGAACCGTTCTACGACCCGCTCCGGTTTGCCGTCGACGCGGCCCATGCGCGCGGGCTCGAGCTGCACGCCTGGTTCAATCCCTATCGTGCCCGACATGCCAGCGCCACGAGTCCGTCGGCGAAGACACACATCAGCGTCGCGCAGCCGGAGCTGGTGCGTAGCTACGGCAAGTATCTGTGGATGGATCCGGGCGAGCCGAAGGTGCTTCAGCAGACGTTGCGCGTCATCCTTGATGTCGTGAAGCGCTACGATGTCGATGGCATTCACATCGACGACTACTTCTATCCGTATCCCGAGACCGGTAAGGACAGTCTCGAAGTCCCGTTCCCCGATGCCACGAGCTACGCCGCCTATCGCAGACACGGCGGGAAACTCGAGCTTCGCGACTGGCGTCGGCACAACGTGGACACCCTGGTGCAGCAGCTCTATCGTCGCACGAAATCGCTCAAACCGTGGGTGAAGGTCGGCATCAGTCCATTCGGCATCTGGCGTCCCGGGAATCCGGCGCAGATCAAGGGCTTCGACTCGTACGACAAGCTGTACGGGGACTCGCGAAAGTGGCTGCGTGAGGGGTGGATCGACTACTTCACGCCGCAGCTATACTGGCCAATCGCGCAGACCGCCCAGAGCTATCCGGTCCTCCTTGACTGGTGGCTGAGTGAGAACGCCAAGGGCCGTCACATCTGGCCTGGGCACAATGCGAGTCGCGCCGCGCAGGGGGCAAACTGGCCAGTCGACGAGCTGAACAACCAGCTGCGAGCCACCAGGTCCACAAAAGCGACGGGCGACATCCTCTTCAGCATGCGCGCCCTCATGCCGGTCACTGCGGTGCGCCGTGACTCGGTGCTGGTGGGCGTCGCCACACAACCACCGGCCCAAGCTGCCGCCGCCGGACTTGCGACTCGGCTGCAGAGCGAACTCTACCAGGAGCCGGCTCTCGTCCCGGCGTCGCCTTGGCTTTCGGCCCGCACGCCCCGTCTCCCGGTCGCCGCATTTCGGGATGATCCTTCGTCACGGGAGCAGGTGCTTACCATGCGACCCGCCGCCGACGAGAAGGTCGCATGGTGGATGATCCGGGCACTCGGACCGAATGGGTGGCGTACTTGGATACTCCCAGGCGCTCAACGGCAGCTGGTGATCGGGCCCGCAACCGGCGAGCGCATTTCTCGCGTCTTCGTGACAGCCGTCGATCGTTACGGGAGTGAAAGCGGGGTCCGAACCATCACCTTGGGCCAGCCCTGAAACCCACGGCATGCCATCAATCCGGGCCTGAGGCGAATCTTCTACTAAAGAACGCGCGTTCTCGGGCCTCTCCATTCTTGACGCTCGCAGTGATTTGACTCACCTTTCTCTACAGTGAGGTGTTCAACACCACCAATCCGGTGAAGGCTTGTGGTTCCCACGGTCCGATCGACAATGATGCCGAAGTCCGTGCTCCTCACAGGGCGTGCGCGCCGCAACGCATGGCTATCATCTGCCATGATTGCGTGCCTGTGCGCGCTCCTCGTTCTCTCGCTCGGCGCCTGCGCCAGCGGATCGGCGGCCAGTGGGCGGGTGAGCACGCGGGTGGCCGTCGATTCAGCGGCCGCGAGTGCCATGCAGCGAGAGCAAGGCGGAGGAGCTGCTGCGCGCGGAGCACTCGGCGTCACGCCCTTCCGACTGAGTTCGTCCGATGCGCGACTGACCGCGCTCGGATACGCGCTCGCCGATCTGCTCGTCACCGACCTGTCGCGCAGTTCGCAGCTGCAGCTCGTCGAGCGTTCGAGACTGGGTGATGTGTTGCGTGAGCTCGATCTCGCCAAATCCGGTCGCGTTGATTCTGCGAGTGCGCCGCGTGTCGGCCAGCTTCTCAAAGCGCGGCGACTCGTGCTCGGCACCATCGACACCATGCCCAATGGCGATCTGCGGCTATCTGCCCGCATCGCTGATGTCGAGACTGGCGTGCTCGAACAAGCGTTCGATGCGCGCGCGCCGCTTGCCGACGTGCTCTCCGCCGAGAAGGCGATCGCGTTCCGCCTTTTCGAGGCACTTGGGGTGACGTTGACCCCGGCTGAACGCGCACGCATTGAGTCGCGGCCGGGGACCAGCCTTGCATCACTCACTGCGTACGGTCGCGGGGTGCAGGCCGAACTGGCGGGCGATCGTCGTCGCGCACTTGATGAGTTTGAACGGGCACTGCGCTTGGCGCCGACGTTCGATGCGGCAGGGGAGCGCGCAACGCAGCTCAGGGCGGTCGCGCGTGCGAGTGTGAGTGCGCCGACGCTGCTGCCGGGCGTGCGAGAGATCAATGCACCGGAAGCGGGTACCGTCGATCGCCTCAATCGGCCGCTTGACTTCATCACATCGTTGACCCGTCCGTCGGGTGGCGCGAGTGATCCCTCATTCCCGAGCACCGTCGTCACGGTAGTTGTGACCGTGCGTCGTCCATGAGTCGTGCTTTCTCTCGTGCTGCGGGTTCAGGTCGGCGTTGGCTCGGTCTTCTCTCTGCGGGAGCGCTGCGTACAGCAGCGCTCTTCGCGATCGCGGTTAGCATGACCGCCGGCCGGCTGGGGGCGCAGGAACGGATCGTCGGGAGCCGGTACTTCGGCGTCGGTGCGTCGTACGAATCGATCACGTTTGACGGTGCCGGGCTTGTGCAGACAGCATTTGGCGGCCTCGACTCGACGCGGATCACGGGCGTTCGGCAGCTCACGTTTCCGGTCACTGCCGCCATGCCACTCGGCGGCGGCTGGCGGTTGGACATGACCACGCTCTACTCGAGTGGCAGTGTCACGTACACCGATCCGACCGCTGGGAACGCCACGCGCACGGCGACGCTTTCGGGGGTGAGTGACGTGCGCGTGCGCGCAACGGGTCGCGTTGTGCGCGATGGTCTGATTGTCACGCTGGGAGCGAACGCGCCAACTGGACGGATGTCCCTCAGCACGACTGAGTTCAGTTCGCTCCGCATTTTGTCGTCGCCCGCGCTCGGCATGGGAAGCACGCCGGTTGGATCCGGGCCGAGCGGCACTCTTGGCCTTGTCGTCCCGCAAACGGTGGGCGGCTGGTCGATGGCGTACGGGATGTCCTATGAATTTCGAGGTCGCTACCAGCCGATCGCTGCACTATCAACAGGGTCGGCCTCGGCCAATTTCGCCCCCGGCGGCGTGGTGCGCGCTTCGGTGAGTGGCGATCGCTCGGTCGGCCCGCATCGGTTGAGTGTTGCAATCGCGACCGACGTGTTCGGTGCCGACAAGCTCAAGAACGAAACGACTGCCGATACAGCGGGTAGGGTCGGCGCTGGCAGCGTTGCGACCGTTCGCCTCGGTCCAGTCTTCAGCGCCGATGCGCAGCTTCAGATCGCTGCGCCGAGGGTGCGCGAATTGCTGGCCTACACGTCGTATCGCTGGCGCGCACCGTTTGCGCGTGACGGTCAGACCGTGGATCGTTCGAGCGCCGTTTACGTGGAGACTGGCGTGCGGAGTGCGTGGCCGGTCGCGCTGGGTCGCGATCTCGTGCTTTCTGGTGATGTACGTTGGCATTCGGGGCTTGGCCTGGACCTCGGTTTGCCGACGGCTGGCGTAACCAGCGGTGGTGCAACCGTTGGCCTGAACCTGAGGCGTGGGCTCATGGCGATTCAGCCATACGTTCGCGCTCAGGCCGGGTCTCTGACTCAGCGCACCGCGACTGGCAACAAACCGACGCAGGCATTTTCCGGTACTGCTGCAGGCGTCGTATTCACGTCCCGGTTTTGAGGCGCACTTTCATTCGCACTTTCATGCGCACTACGGTCGCTCGTCTTCGATCAAGAACTATGTCCCTCATGCAACGCTCAGCGTCGGTGTGGCGAACTGCGGCACTCGCGCCGGTGTTGCTTGCCGCTGCGGCATGCGGCGACATCACCAGACTGCTCTCACCCGGAAGTAAGGGGCCATCGGGGCCCGGGATGATCGCATTCACGGCGTCGGTTCCTCGCCGAGTGTCGATCGCGAGCGACGCCGTCACGTTGAGTGTGACTGCGTCCTACCTCCGGGCCGACGGATCGCGCGTCAAGATCGGCTCGCAACTGTTGACGCTTACGTCGGATGCCCTGCAGAGTGTGCCGATTCCCGTCGATGTGGGGATTTGTCTTGCTGATGCGTCGCGCGATGTGAGTGGCGCGACATCAGGGAGCGCATCCACGGCGTGCGCGGTCATTCTTGAGCTCTCACTGCTGGTGAACGGCAACATCGTCGATCAGCAGACGGTCGGGCCATTGCGTCTCACGCCGGGCGCGACGGCGACCGTTTCGCAGCCAGTGACGCTCATCGATCTGGGGTCCGTGGACATTGTGCGGCCCGGTGGCGCGATTGTAGTGCCCGCTGATGTCGTACAGGCGTTCCTGGGTTCGTCGCTTGGCCTTTCTGCGCGCGTGCTTGACACACGTGGTGTTCCCGTGACCGATCGCGCGGCGACATGGACCTCCAACGCGCCGACCGTCGCCGCGGTCGATCCTAACACCGGCGTTCTGACCGCGATCGCGATCGGCACCGCCCGCATCACCGCGCAGATCGGAACGATTACGGCGAGCGCAAACGTGCGCGTGCTCCGCGCGCCAGCCGCACTCACCATTGGGGCAGGTGCAGGCGGCGGTACGGGCACGATTCGCTCAACGCCCGCCGGCATCGATTGCAAAGTCTCCGGGCCGTCGCTGACGGGAACGTGCGTATTCACTTTTTCCGGCGATGCCATCGTCTCACTTACATCCGCAGCTGAAACCGGAAGTGTGTTCGGTACCTGGGGCGATGCCTGCGTGGCGTCCAGCATCGGACCAACCTGTCAGGTGACGATGTCGCAGGCGCAAACGGCGAGCGCGCGCTTTACCGCGCTGCGTCGGGTCGTCGTGACGGCAGGTGCATCGAGCGATGGGCGTGGGCGTGTCACGGGTGCAAACGGACTCGATTGCCGGATGAGCACTGGTGCCATCTCGGGGACCTGCTTGGTCGACGTGCCCGAAGGCACGGCGTACCAGTTGACGGCGGCGGCCGAGCCAACGTCGGGCAATGGCGCACAACAGTCTTTTGCGGGATGGGGCGGCGATTGCTCGAGTGCGAATGGCACCGTCTGCATGGTCACACCCGGGACGAGCGACATCACCCTCACGGCGCGTTTCGCTGACGCGCAGGCGATTACCGTTTCGCTCTCTGGAAATGGTGGTGGATTGGTGACCGGTGGTTCGACCATCGCATGCAGCCGCGCTGGTGGCGCCAACAGCGGTACGTGCACCGAGACCGCGACCTTTGGTTCGTCTGTGACGCTTACCGCGATCCCCGATGTGCAGTCAACATTCGGCGCGTGGACAGGCGCGTGCAGCGGGCAGGCGCAAACGTGCACGACAACACTTTCGCAGGCGCGCGCAGTTGGCGCGACATTCTCCCGGCGTCAGGTGGTGCTGACCACGACGTTGAACGGACCAGGCGCAGGTGCGGTGTCGGTGAACGGAGTGATTGCCTGCAGCACGCCGGCCAACGTCGCCTCCACCAGCTGCGCGCAGTCCTTCGATATCGGCACGGCGGTCACGGTGATCGCATCGGCAGGGGCAAGCTCGCAGTTTACAGGCTTCACGGGTGCGTGCTCCGGGAACGCGACGTGTATGGTCGTGCTCACTGCCTCGCTCACTGTAACGGCGGCGTTCCGCATTGCAGAGTTCCCGCTGACGTTCACGTTGTCGGGCACCGGTGCTGGCTCACTGATCTCGTCTGACGGCACGACATGCACGTCAACACTGACGGATCGATTGGCGACATGCACGAAGTTGGTGCCCGCCGGCGCGACAGTGAGTGTGAATGCCGCACCCACGGTTGAGTCCAGCTTTAGTGGATTTTCGGGCGATTGCACAGGCAATGGCGCATGCTCGTTCGTGGTGAACGCGCCGCGCTCGGTTAATGCGACATTTTCTCGCAAGAAGGTCCAAGTTACGCTGCAACTCAGTGGAACCGGTGGTGGAACCGTTACGGGCGATGGCGCCTCACTTTGCACGATGGCGCTCGCGACCAGGAACGCGATTTGTACGGCGTCGGTGGACTACGGTGCAACGGTTGCCTTCGCGGGCAATCCGGTCTTCGAGTCCACCTTCGAGTCCTTCGGCGGCGACTGCTCGGCGGGCGGCCGGACGTGCTCGTTGACGGTCGTCACACCGACCACGATCACTGCACTCTTTAAACGTCGGCAGGTCCCACTGCAGCTCGTCATGTCCGGAACTGGCGCCGGAACAATTTCTGTTGATGGGGCAGTTGCCTGTTCGCTCATGCTCGGCAACGGCACGGCGTCGTGCACGAAGCAAGTCGACGTCGGCTCGACGCTCGACATCATCGGCGCGCCAGACGTCAGCTCGCTCTTCAATGGGTTCACCGGCGATTGCACGGGTACGAAGAAATGCACGCTTGTCGTGACGGTGGCGAGCACGGTGAGCGCGGGCTTCACACGGCGCCAATTCCCGATGACGATGCTTCTCACCGGTCAGGGCGGTGGCGTTGTTACCGTCAACGGATCGCCGGCGTGTACGCTCGCGTTTGGCGCCGGAACAGCCAGTTGCTCGAGGATTGTCGATTACGGCGCCAGTCTGATTCTGGCTGGCAATCCAACGGTTGAATCGGTGTTTGACACGTTCGGTGGCGATTGCAGCGCCGGCACCTCGTGCACAGTCACGCCCACGGCTGCCGTCTCAGTCACGGGAGCATTCAGCCGCAAACTGTTGCCGCTGACGCTGACGGTGAAGGGAACTGGTGGCGGCTCGATATCGGTGGACGGGGTCGTGGAGTGTGCGATCGCGGTCGGACAGGCAGCCAAGACGTGCATAAAGATGGTCCCCTACGGCACGACGCCATCGATCACCGCGTCGCCAAACTTGGAATCATCGCTCGGCGGGCTCAGCGGCGATTGCAGCGGAGCATCAAGCTGTACCGTCACGATGACTGCCGCGCGTGCGGTCGAAGCGACGTTTACGATGACGCGGGTACCGCTCACGTTGGTGTTGAACGGCTCGGGTGGGGGCGTCGCAACGGTTAATGCTACTCCCGTATGTACACTCACTCCGCTGAGCGTGGGTTCTGTGACCTGCACGCGCCTGATCGACATCGGCACAACCGCCGCGGTCTCGGCCGCGCCTGCGGCAGGTTCGGCGTTTCAAGGCTTTGGTGCCCCCTGCGCCACGATAGCGGGCACGACATGCTCGCTGCAAATGAGTGCGCCGCGTACCGTGACGCTAGCCTTCGTTTCACGGACTCCACCGGCTACGAACGTCGGCAAACCGTAGCAGAGACAGCACCGGAGCCACGGAAACGACGAAGCGAGTGCCGATCAACTGATCGGCACTCGCTTCGTCTTCAGGGCAACTGACCGTCGGCATTACGAGCCGCGAACTGCTCAGTGGCTGATCTTCTCCAGTGAAGCGAGCCGCGTCTTGGCGCGATCGAAATCGGGGTTGAGCGCAACCGCACTCTTATACAGCGTCGTCGCTGAATTGATGTCTTTCTTGTCTTCGGCTTCGATGGCCTGGCTCATCGCCATGAGCGCCTTGAATTGATTCGGGCTCTTCGCGGCAGGGCTTGTGCTGCTGGCCGTCTTGAGTGCAGGGAGCTTGAGTCCTGCGTTGACCTTCGCGCCCAGCTGAATGACGAGATCAAGCAACTTTTCAGCCTTGCCCGACACCGACTCGGTGTATTCGATCTGACCTGTTTCGGTGTTCACGGAGCGGACGTCAATGCGCATGGTCTTGCTGGGGTCGATGATGAAACTCCCCATCAACATGTGACCCGCGCCAAGCGTCTTCCCAAGCTTCACCGCCGTCGACTTGTCGACACGATCACTGCTCTGCAGATTCTGCTCTTCGAGCAGCGCCTGCAAACGATCACGCTCGACGACGCGCACCGCGCTGTTTTGCGCGATCTCACTAATCATCATTTCCGCCATCCCTTTGCTCAACGGAGCATAGGAAGCGAAATCGACGAGCGAGCTGTTGGTGAAGTACAGTACAGCAACCGTTGGCCGTGCATCTGCGCCTGCTGATTGCGCGGAGAGCGGCAGCGCCGCGGCCGCTAGGCTGGCGGCGAGAAGAAAGCTGGGCCACCGTCGGCCCATGTGCGTGATGGACATGCAAACACCTCTCAAGTTGGAATCGTCAGACTGCCCCTGAAACGTCGTGCCTGTCGCGCCGTGCCGTCAATAGGACAAGCTCAATCTCGTCATGCCAAAAACCTGCCCGATCTGCGCAACGACGTACCCCGATACTAGCCTCTTCTGCCCGGCCGATGGTACCACCCTCAGGTCCGACGGGTCAGAGACGGACCTGATCGGCACCGTGATCGCTGACCGGTACCTGATCAGCAAGCTCCTCGGCGAAGGGGGAATGGGACGCGTGTACCTCGCCGACCATATCCGCCTGCCGCAGCGGGCCGCGATCAAGGTGCTCCACCCGAGCATGGTTCAGGACTCGGCGGCCGTTCAGCGCTTCAACCGAGAGGCTTCCAACGCAGCCAAGATCGAGCATGATCGGGTGGCGCGAGTCTTCGATTTTGGTGAGACCAAGAACGGCTTGGTCTATCTGGCCATGGAGTTCGTGCCCGGGCAGACACTGCGGTCGATTCTGGAAGAACAGCCGAGGCTGGCACCAGCGCGCGTCGCGAACCTGATTTATCAGGTGGCTGAGGGGCTCGACGCCGCGCACCGCATGAGCATCGTGCACCGCGATCTCAAGCCCGACAACATCATGGTTATCACCGATGAGACGGGAATCGATCGTGCCAAGGTCGTGGACTTTGGTATCGCCAAGGCTGTGGATGCGACTTCCGGGCAGCGCACACAGCTGACGCAGGCCGGGTCGGTCATCGGGACGCCCGAGTTCATGAGCCCCGAGCAGGTGTTTGGTGAGTCGCTCGACGCGCGCAGCGATGTGTACGCGCTGGCGTTGGTGGGCTACCAGATGTTCACCGGGCTCCTGCCGTTTGATTCGAGCACGCCCGAGCGCAGTCTCACCGCTCGCATCGTGAGCGATCCGCGCACCTTGGCCGACGCTGCCCCCGATGTGCAGTGGCCCGTCGCGTTGCAGGAGGCGTTCAACCACGCGCTGGCGCGCGAGCCTGACGCGCGCACGGCCTCCGCGCTGGATTTTGGCGATGCGGTCGTCGCTGCGACGGAAGCATGGATTGGGGCGTCGGTGCTGCGCACACGGACGCCGCTGTCCAATGCCGCGCTGCTCACCGCTGCGAATGCGACGCCGCTCTCGTCGGCAAGCGTGCCGACCGTGGAGCGGACGGGTGTGCCGCCGGGAAAGCCGCTCGCTTCGGTACCCGCCGCGGTGCCCGCGAAGCCTGCAGCAGCGGGGGCGGCTTCAGCGCCGTCGGTCACCGCGACGGTGGGCGACGTGCTAGTCGACAAGCAAAAAGTCGGTGCATCCAAGGGCATGCTCTTTGGCGGGCTCGGTGCGATCGCTGTGGCGGCCGTGGCCATATTCATGCTCAAGGGCGGATCGCCTGCAGCATCAGCAGATCCGCCAACCGTTCCTGTTGCTCCGGGAGCCGATGCTGCGGCACCAACGGGCGGTCAGGCGGCGGCTTCGGGCGCAACGGCGGTGAAAGGTGCACAGCTGTCGGGCACTGGAGCGCCGGGGGGAAGTCGGCCGAACGGGGACGCGTCAGTGCCGACGCCAGCGGCCGTGCCGCCCACGACTGCCGGAGCGGCCAGCGGGCCACCCGCGCCCGTGGCAGATGGTACCGGCGCTGAGGCGGCCAAGGCCACACTAGATCAGCTGAAAAAGGCGATGTTCGACGCTGACGAGGCGGACGCACCTGCGGTCGCGCGTGACGCGATCCCGAAGTTGCAAAAGCTGGTCGGCCGGATGTTGACGGCAACCGACAGCACATGGGTGTACATCAATCTCGTCTATGCGTTCGGCATGGCGAATGATCCCGCGCGCGCGTGCGGGCCGCTACGAGATGCGAAACGACTCGCCAAGACCGATGGCCAGCTTCGCGCAGTAGCCGACATTGTCAACAGTGGCGCGGTCATGTGCGCCCCCTGACACCAAGCCAACGCCGGTCGCCACTTCGTCGCGTTGCGCGAAAGCGGAACGGCGATCAGTACATGCGGGTTGCAATGACGTGAAGGGGTGGATGATTCCGCGATGCAACACATCACAACACAACCGACAAATCGGCGACATATGCAGAGCAGTTCGCACACCAAGCTGAACATGAACCGCGTCTTTGTTGCGATGGCGTTGCTTCTAGTCGCTGTCGCACCACTCGGCGCGCAGAACAAGCAGCCCGACTACGCCAACGCGATGCGCCACGAGCATGCGAAGGAAACGTCGGCGCCGTCACCGGCGGCGCTGATTGCTCCGCGCGGTGCCGTCGTCGACGAGATGGTCACCTACGCCACCATCGACGGGAAGGCAATCAAGGGCTTCCTCGCCAAGCCGGCCAAGCAGGGCGTGGGCAAACCTGCGATTGTGATGGTGCATGAATGGTGGGGGCTCAACGACAACATCAAGGCCGTCGCCAAGCGCTACGCCGGTGAAGGGTACACGGTGCTTGCGGTCGATCTCTTCGGCTCCGTTGCAACGACACCAGACGCCGCGATGAAGCTGTATCAGACGGCGATGGCGAACGTTCCCGTCGGCGAGAAGAACGTGTACGACGCGATCGATTTTCTGAAGAAGCAGGGCGCGACGTCGATCGGTTCCGTGGGATACTGCTTTGGTGGACACTGGTCGCTGCGCACAGGACTTGTCGGCGGCAAAGACATCAAAGGCGTCGTCATCTACTATGGCGCACCCATCACCGACGCCTCGCAACTCGCACGACTCTCCGCGCCGGTACTCGGTTTGTACGGCGGTAAGGACACCGGCATTCCGGTGGACAGCGTTCGGGCAATGGAAGCGAAGATCAAGAGCGCCGGACACGCGGTTGCGATCAACGTCTATCCTGATGCCAACCACGCGTTCGCGAACCCGACTGGTCAGGCCTACAACAAGGCCGCCGCAGACGATGCGTGGGCCAAGTCACTCGTCTTCTTCAAGACGAATCTCAAGTAGCGTCCACCATCGCGGCCTTCCCGTTGATTTTGGAGACGCCCAGCAACCAACCGGAAAGCAACGGGTTGCCGCTGGCTCGATAGGTCTCCAACAATTTGCGCTCGTCGCCGCCTTCGTCGCTTGCGCGCTGGCGATCGACCTTCAGGCGGCGAGCGCAATCGCGATGTGTGCGAGGGCGGCCTGCACAAGTCTGTTGCAACGCATGATCACGGTGTGATTGGAGGGGTGACGGAGCCGCCGGCGCCGCAGGGACTCAGCGTTGGGTTGCGCACGAACGCCTGCACGTCGTCCATGACTTTGGCGATCGGCAACCGTGGAATCATGAATGCGACGACGATGGAGATGTGCGTCAAGTTCGGATACAACGTTGCACACGCGCGACCGCCAAACTTCTGGATCAATGCCGCAAGCTCGGTCGAGTTGGGAGGCAGCACTGTGTTGTCCTTCAGACCGTGCAATAACAGCAACGGTTGGTGTCGTGTCGACGAAACAAGCTGTGCAGGGTACGTGCCCGGCCAGCCTTCACGCGGACCCATCAGCTCTTGTACGTCAGGGTCAGTCCACACGGTATCCACGGGTCCGGCCATGCTCACGTATCCGCGCACGAACTCGGGTTGCACGCCGGCGCGAAGCAGATAGTGATCATCGAGCGAGAGCACGGTTGCTGTGTGTGCACCTGCGGAATGTCCGACAACATATATCTGCGTTGTGTCGCCGCCGTAGTGGGCGATGCTGTCGTGTACCCAGCGGAGTGCGTGCGCGGCGTCGTCAATCCAGGCCGGGAACTTCACCTGGGGCGCGAGACGATAGTCGGGAATCACGGCGACGTATCCGCGGCGGGTAATGGCATCGCCGGCCAATTTGTACTCGTCTTTGGAGCCCGCCTGCCAGCGACCACCGTACAGGAACACGACTACCGGAACCGGTTTGTCGCTCACGTCGCGAGGTCGATAGACATCGAGCGTATGACGCTCGCCGGTGTCGTAGGGAATGTCGCGCGACAACTGAAACTGTTTGCCAACGAAAATGGCTTCGGCGGCGCGACGTTGCTCGCACCCCGCGAACAATGGGGCCGTCAGCAGGCACGTGGCGGTTGCAAGGAGCACTCGCCGCACGTTCTTCGAGGTGCGTGTATAGGGTCGACTCGGCATTGCGCTGGGACGCCTCGGTGTCGGTACAGAATCACGATAACGCTCGGGCCGACCGTTCGCAGCGGGGCGGACAACTGCGCCGTCGGCGGCGGGTACCAGCTGTACGGCACCAACAGCGGCGTGGATCGGTTCAGCGAAATGCGTCCACTCGCGCTTCCTCGTTTCTTTGCGCATCGTACTCCGATGACTGCATCCCGTCGCGATTTCCTGAAGGTCTCAGGTGGCTGCTTTGCTTACGTCGCGCTCGCATCCGCGTGCGCACCGTTGCGTTCGCGTCAGCAATGGACGGCGCCCGCCCACTCCACCGTCGCAACGATGCCGTTCGGGCGTCTCGATCTGATCGGCCCTGACACATGGGCGCTCGTTTCCACGCCACTCGGCGGTGATCGCACGACCTTCTCCTACGGTGGGCTCATTGCGGGACGCGGTGGCGTCATCGCAGTTGAGGGGTTCTACCGCCGCGCGGGCGCTGAGCGGCTTGCACAGCGCGCACGCGAGCTGACCGGACGGTGGACGCATGTGGTGCTTACGCACTACCACACCGATCACTCGGGTGGACTTGCCGGGTACACCACGCCGTGTGGTAAGCCGTCGCTGCGGGCGACCGCGCGCACGCGCGATCTGGTGTTCGGCGGTGGACCGGTCGCGCCATCCAAAGACGCCGGGATGACGTGTGCATTCGCTGACGTTGTCATCGTACCTGCAGACAATCCCGGCAGCATCGATCTCGGCAATCGGCGAGTACGCCTCGATTCACCGAGCGGGCACACAGCGAGCGACATTGCCCTCATCGACGACGATGCGGGGATCACGGGGGCCGGTGACCTGCTGTGGAATGGCATGTTCCCCAACTATGTGGACGCGGTACCGGAGATACCCGCCGCATCGATCCGCCATCTGGAGAAGACCCGCGCGCGGACGTTCGTGCCGGGGCACGGTGCCGTTACCGATCGCGCGGCGCTCGCGCGCTACCTGACGCTGCTCGACGACATCGAAGCGGCGGCGCGACGTGGTCACAAAGCAGGCACCACAGCGGCGCAGGTCAGCGCCACGTACACCATTCCCACCACACTCGGCGAGTGGATGGCCACCAAGCCGTCGCTGGAGCGTGCGATGACGGCGTGGTACCGACAGCTCGACACAAAATAGAGATCGATGACTCTCCCTCTGCTCAGCCCGCGCGACATCGAGTTTCAGCTATACGAAGTGCTATGCGCAGAAACGCTGACCGATCGCGCGCGTTATGCCGACCACTCGCGCGAAACGTTCGATGCGGTACTATCGACTGCGAGAAGCCTCGCGGAAACGGAGTTGCACCCGCACCATCGTGAAAGCGACGAGCATGAGCCGTTTGTGCGCGAGGGAAAGGTCGTGACCCCGGATGCCGTGAAGCGCGCCATCGCCGCGATGGCCGATGCAGGGTTCATTGCGGCCTCGCACGACTATGACATCGGGGGTATGCAGTTACCGCACGTGATCACAACAGCCGCCTTGCTCTGGTTTGACGCTGCGAACATCGCGACCTCGTCCTACGCGATGCTCACCGCGGGTGTCGCCAATCTGGTTGCGGCGTTTGGCAGCGCGAGTCAACGCGAGCGCTTTCTTGCGCCGCTACTGACTGGCCGCTTTCTCGGCACGATGGCGTTGACCGAAGCGGATGCCGGTTCGTCGCTCGCAGACCTACGCACGCGCGCTACCACGGCGGGTGATGGACACGCGCCGGGTTCGTATCGCATTACAGGAACCAAGATGTGGATCTCCGGCGGCGAGCATGAGCTTTCGGAGAACATCATTCACATGGTTCTCGCCCGTATTGATGGTGCGCCTCCCGGTGTGCGTGGCATCTCGTTGCTGCTTGTCCCCCGATATCGTGATGATACCGAGAGCGGTGAACGCACGACGAATGGCGTCGTCCTCGGCGGTCTCATTCATAAAATGGGTTGGCGTGGTACGACGAGCACGATTCTGAACTTCGGAGAGCACGAAGAGTGCATCGGCGAACTGGTTGGCGAGGCGCACCGCGGGCTTGGTTACATGTTTCAGATGATGAACGAAGCGCGCATTGGTGTGGGTCGTGCCGGCACCGCGATGGGGTACGCTGCGTATCGGCACGCGCTCGAGTACGCACGCACGCGGCGGCAGGGGCGCGTGCCCGGCGAGAAGGACCCAGCGCGGCCGCCGGTCGCCATTATCGAACATCCGGATGTGCGTCGCATGCTGCTTGCGCAAAAGGCGATCGCCGAGGGCGCACTCTCGCTGATTCTTGAATGCGCGCGCCTTGTCGATGAAGAGCAGACGGCAACCGATGAAGCGGCGCGACGTGAGCAGAGCGCACTCCTCGAGATCCTGACGCCCGTTGCCAAGGCATGGCCCGGCGAAGCGTGCCAGGAGGCAATTTCACTCGCCATGCAGACACTGGGTGGCTACGGGTTTGCGCGCGAGTATCCGATCGAGCAGTACTATCGCGACAACCGTCTCAATCCCATTCACGAAGGCACGAATGGTGTCCAGGCGCTCGATCTGCTGGGACGCAAAGTCCGGCAGGACGACGGGGCAGGGTTCAAGGCACTTGTTGTACGCATGCGGGCCGTGGCCAACGATGCTGAGTCATTGGGTGAAACGGCAGCGCTGGGCCATGCCCTGAACGATGCCATTGCGCGATTGGATCGGGTTACCAATGCCTTGCTCCATGCGGCTTCCCACACGGAACCGGCGCGCGCGCTTGCCAATGCCAGTGCGTATCTGGATCTCGTAAGCCGAACCGTGATTGCATGGCTGTGGCTGCGGCAGGCAGCCGTTGCATCCCGTGCGCTCAATGCTGCGCCTTCGTCGAGTGACGCGGACTTCTATCGCGGCAAGTTACAGGCAGCGCGCTACTGGTTTGGATGGGAGCTGCCACGCACCGAGCAACTCGCTGCCTTACTCGAGCGCGCCGACGCGACGCCGTATGAAATGCAGGACTCGTGGTTCTGACACGTCGCTCGCTTCCGATGCGTTCACGGGACATGCATGTCGGCCGTGGCGGGAGTGTCACGCCCGTGTCGAGCGTGATGAATCACGCGAATCCCGTTCTCGTCGGTGCGGTCTCCCGCGCGGCCGTACAACGCAGACAGGCCCATGCAGCCGAGCCCGATGGCTGGAATGCGAAGCCTTGACGCCCGAGTGCGCGGGTTGGAATCGCAGTCATGATTCACTGGTTCGTTAAAGGAAACGTCGGCGTCACACTGAGGTTGTGCAGCAAAAATGCGAACGTGTCCGCAAATTCGTCGATGTTTTTGCTGAGCGACGAACTGCCGTGCCCTGACTGCGTTTCTATGCGAATAAGTACCGGATTTGGTCCGCGATGCGACGCCTGCAGTTGCGCCGCGTACTTGAAGGAATGCGCGGGCACGACGCGATCATCATGATCCGCCGTGCTGATCATCGTAGCGGCGTACGCCGTGCCGTCAACCAGATTGTGCAGCGGCGAGTACGGATAGAGATACGCGAAGCCGTCGACGTCATCACTCGAGCCGTAGTCCGCAATCCAGTTCCATCCGATCGTGAACTTATGAAAGCGCAGCATGTCCATCACGCCAACGGCGGGCAGCGCGACTTTGAACAGATCGGGGCGTTGATTCATCACAGCGCCAACGAGGAGTCCGCCATTCGAACCACCTTGCATGGCCAGCTTTGCGTTCGACGTGTACCCCTCGGCGATCAACCATTCGGCAATGGCGATGAAGTCGTCGAACACATTCTGCTTGTGTTCCTTCATGCCCGCCTTGTGCCACGTTTCACCGTACTCGCCGCCCCCACGCAGGTTCGTCTGCACGTGCACGCCACCTTGCTCGAGAAACGCCATGCGGAGTGCGCTGAAGGCTGGCGGCAACGAGATGTTGAAGCCACCGTAGCCATACATCAGCGTCGGATTGTTGCCGTCGCGGGGCAGCCCCTTCTTTGACGTGATGAACGCGGGAATGAGCGTACCGTCTTTGCTCGGCACGAAGATCTGTGTCGTTTCGAACTGCGTTGGGTCGAAGGGCAGCGTCTGCTCGCGAAAGACGCGACTCACCCCGGATGCGATGTCGTAGCGATACACGGTTGGCGGTGCGGTGAAGGACGTGAACGTGTAGAACACGGACGTCGCGTCTCGTTCGCCCTGAAAGCCGCCCGCAGAGCCCAGGCCCGGCAATGCAATCTCGCGTTCCAGCGCGCCATGCAGATCAAAGACATACGCGCGTGCGGTGACGTCTTTCAGGTACGTCGCAAAGATTCGTCCGCCCGCAGTGGTCACACCATCCAAGGGTTCCGCGCGCTCGCCAATCACGGTCACCCAATTCGATTCTGCGGCGTTAGCGGGGTCGATCAACACCACGCGACGATTCGGTGCATGACGATTGGTGAGCACCAGCAACTTGTCGTCGACGTTGTCGATGACGCCCATCTCGTCTTCGAACGTGGTCCACAGCGGACGGAACGCAGTTTCGCCTTTGGACAAATCGAGCACCGAGACAGCATTGCCGTCCTGGCCGTTGCCGCGATCAGAGATGTAGAGCAGGGCAAAGCGCTCGTCTTCCGTCGTCGAGGCGTAGTGAAACCGTTGAGGGTGCTCAGCGTCACGGTACACGAGTCGATCGTCCGTCTGTGGTGTGCCAATCAGGTGGTAATACACCTGATGGTCTTCATTCATGGACGAGAACGCGGCTGCCGTCACTTCGGGCGCAGGATAGCGGCTGTAGAAGAAGCCGTTCCCGGACCACGCGAGATCAGACGCCTTCACCCACTCAACCCGGTCGGCGAGATCGGTCAGCGTGCGCAGCTCTCTCACACGGATCTCCTGCCAGTCCGATCCCGCCGCACTCACCATGTAGGCAATCCGTTCGGCGGTGTGGTCGACCGCGACACCCGTGATGCGCGTGGTGCCGTCGGGCGACATCGTGTTTGGGTCAAGCAGGACTTGTGGCTCCCCTGCTTCCCCGTCCTGGAGGTAGTAAACGGCTTGATTCTGTAGACCGTCGTTTCTGGTGAAGATGAACCAGTTCTTCTTCTGGGCTGGGGCCGAAATTCTCGGATAGTTGACCAGCGCCGTCAGTCGAGCCCGTAGGGCCTCCCGGAACGGGATCCGAGCCAGATAGTTGAAGGTCACCCGGTTTTGGGCCTGGACCCATTCGGCGGTCTCGGCGGAGGTGTCGTCCTCGAGCCAGCGATACGGGTCGGCGACTTTGTTGCCGTGATAGTCGTCGATCTGGTCGGCAATCCGGGTGATCGGGTAGACCAGCGGGGCCGGTGCGGCGTCGGGAGCCAGGACGTGGGCGGGGGCGGAGGCGTAGTTGTCGGTCACCCCATAGCTTAGCAGTGCGATTGTGAAGACGCTCGCCCCTTTCTTCGGGGGGTTGGGGCCCTGCTGGGGGTAGCGTTTCGGGACGGGGGCCGCCTATCTTTAAAAGCTATCCGGCAATTGCTGTACGAACTTGCCGGTCTGCATTCGTTTTACGTCCCGTCGCACCACGCCTAGGCGCAGTGCGAAGGTGGCGATGCTGCGCCGATACCGTGCGGGGGACTTCGCTTCCGTACCACGTCACAGCCTCTCGCAGCGGTAGCTCGTGTCTTGGCGGGGTTTCTCGCTGGCGCGTCGCCGAGTCCGTAGCACCCTGACCGGGCCAATCTGTCGGCCCCGGAGTTGAGATATGCATCCGTTCATGGAAACGCAGAAGGAATGGCTCAAGGAGAACATCCCGCCGTTCCGCCCCGGTGACACGGTCCGAGTGAACGTGCGCGTTAAGGAAGGCGAAAAGGAGCGCGTCCAGGCGTTCGAAGGGATCTGCATCGCGCGCAAGGGCGGCGGTGTCAGCGAGACGTTCACGGTCCGCAAGATCTCCAACGGCGTCGGTGTCGAGCGCATCTTCCCGCTGCACAGCCCGATGATCGGCGAGCTCGTTGTCGTCCGTCGTGGCGTCGTGCGTCGTGCGAAGCTCTACTATCTGCGCGACGTGACGGGTAAGGCTGCCCGCATCAAGGAACGCAAGGTCGTTCGCACCCCCAAGACGTCGTAAACGTCAAAGGCTGCATCGCGGTAGCGATACACTGCGTCATCAACGGTCACCCTCGTGGCGCGTTGGAGTGCGATTGAGCGGACGGCCCGCCTGCAGTACGGGCGGTTGCTCGCCGGTGTAGACGAAGTCGGACGGGGCCCCCTCGCGGGCCCCGTTGTCGCGTGTGCCATTGTCATGCCCCCGGACAAGCGCGCGATTTCCGGAGTCGACGACTCCAAGAAGCTCGACGCCCGCACCCGTCAGGCATTGTCCGCGCGCATTCTCGATCAAGCACTCGCGGTCGCGCTGGGAGCCGCCTCGGCCCGCGAAGTCGACCGCATCAATATCTATCACGCCACCGTGCTCGCGATGCGTCGCGCGCTCACGCGTGTGGAAGCGCGCCTCGGCGCCGCGCCCGATCATGTTCTCATCGACGGCAATCCGCTCAAGACACTTGGGATTGTGCACACCGCGGTCGTCAAAGGCGACGCGAAGTGCTACGCCATTGCCTGCGCGTCGATCGTGGCGAAGGTGACCCGTGACCGGTTGATGACGTCACTTGCCGCGCGTTACGAGCTGTACGGCTGGGAACGAAACTCCGGCTACGGCACGCCACTTCACCTGCGGGCACTGGCGGCGAACGGACTCACTCCACATCATCGGCGACGCTTCTGTCTCGGGCTGCAGGTGTCGCTGCCGTTGGATGACATCGCGTCAGAGGACATGGGTTAACCGCAAGCAGTTCACAACCGAAGACTTCCATCCCTGAGTGCGCGCATGAGCAACCCCAATGCTGCCGTGTTTCTGCCTGATCTCCTAAACGGTCAGGTCGCATTGATCACCGGTGGTGGCACCGGCATCGGCTTCGGCGTTGCCGAGTTGCTGGCCGAGCTTGGTGCGCATGTGGTGCTCGCCAGTCGCAAGCCTGAGCACCTCGACCGTGCGTGCGCTGCAATCACGGCAGCGGGTGGCAAGGCGAGTTCAATCCAACTCGATGTGCGCGACCCGGAGAAGGTGAAAGAGGCCGTCGACAGTGTTGCGCAGACACACGGGCGTCTCGATCTGCTGGTGAATAACGCGGCCGGGAATTTCTATGCGCCGAGTGCGACGCTTTCACCCAACGCGTGGCGCAGTGTGCTTGAGATCGATCTCTTCGGGACATTCTACTGCTCACAGGCGGTATACCCGATCATGTCGCAGCAGGGTGGCGGACGCATTGTGAGCATCTCGATGACGCTGCACTATCGCGGTTGGCCCTTGATGGCGCACGCGACGGCAGCAAAAGCTGGTGTCGATGCACTGACGCGCACACTCGCGGTGGAGTGGGCACCACAACGCATTCGTCTCAACGCTATAGCGCCCGGGCCAATTCCAACCGAAGGTGTGAAGAAGGCATTCACACCGCCGCCAAGCAGCGGCGTTCCCGATGTGTTCGCTGCCGCTGATCGCAAGATGGCTGAGTACGCCGAGAAGAGTATTCCACTCGGCCGATGGGGTTCGCCGCGCGACATTGCGAACATGGTTGCGTTCCTTGCGTCGCCGGCGGGTGATTGGATTACCGGTGCAATTTTTGTCGTTGATGGCGGTGAATGGTTGGCGAAACCGCCGATGTAGCATGCATGTCGTGACTGCAGTCACGTCTTATGCAATTGATTTTTTCGCTCGTGATTGGAGTCACGCCGTGTCTTCGTTTCCATGCACACTTTCTGCTTGTGGCCTGCTTCGTGCACGACTGATGCAGCGGCACTCCAGACGCGCTCACTGCGCGTTGAAGAAGGCTGGTCTACCCCATGGAACATCGGAGGACATCATGCAGAAGATTCGATTTGTGGCACTCGCGGCGGTTGCTACGACATTGTTCAGTGCGTGTGCCACGAAGGGATTTGTGCGACGCGGTCTCGACGAACAGCGGGTGGCACTGGGACAGGAGCGCATGAGCGGGGACAGCGCGAATCGCGCAGAGCTTGCCGCAATGGGCGCATCGCTTCGGGCGGAAATGGCTTCGTTGCGCACCGATCTTGGTACGCTGCGCACCGAGTTCGGCACGGGCATCACGGCGAAGGATGGGCAGGTGACATTTGCGATGCCGGTGCACTTTGAGTTTGACGCCTCTTCCGTGCGCCAGCAGGACGAGGCTGCTTTGACCAAGTTCGCGCAGGTTGCGCAGGCTCACTACAAGGGCTCGCTGATCACCGTTGAAGGGTTTGCCGATCCTTCGGGAGATGCAGCGTACAACGTGAGGTTGTCTCGCAATCGTGCCGATGCCGTGCGTGATTATCTGCTGACGAAGGGCTTCGATGCGGGAAATATCCGCACCGTTGGGTATGGCGAGGCTCGGCTGGTAAGACCAGGTGCAGAGAAGGCCGAAGCGGGTGCAGAACTGAATCGTCGCGTAACCTTCGTGATCGAGACTGCTTCGACTGTATCCACCGTTGCGGCGCTGTCGATACCGTAGTGTTGCAGTAGGCCTCATTGCCCGACATTGGGCAGGGCTGTTGTGTAACCAAGGTGACCGGTTCCCGTAGGGAAGCGGTCACCTACGCATTCCTGCGGGGTTACTATTGAAGAGTACTTTCCGCGCGGGTCCAGTTCCGATGACTGTGCCATTCAACCTATCTCAGGCCGCTCCCGCGCGGCACGCGGCGCCGCGGCTGCGTCCTGGGCCTGTTGCATGGCTTCTGAAGACGCATGCACTCAACCGCGACGTTCGTCGATAGACTCGTTCAACCCGAAGAATCGCTGCCCGCAGTGGATATCGGCCGCGATCCACTGCCGCCGATTTTGCGCCCCGAGGCGGAACTCGGCGTGCTCGACATCACCGAATGGTTTGGCAGCACCAGTGGCGGCATCCGGACGTATCTGCTGCAGAAAGCGCAGTACGTTGCAGCGCGGCCGCGGCTGCGCCAAGTGCTCACGGTGCCGGGCTCCCTCGACGCAATCACGGAAGAAGATGGCGTGCGTATGTATCGGCTGCAGGGGCCGCCTATTCCGCGACAGAAGCCGTACCGCTTCATGTTGGCGACGCGCAGCGTTGCCAAGATCGTGCGCCATGAGAAGCCCGACATCATCGAGATCGGCAGTCCGTTCATGGTGCCGTGGATTGTGCGTCATGCCACCAAGAGGCTCGATGTCCCGCTGATCTGTTTCTACCACACGAATCTGCCGCGCATGTTTGCGCCACGCGCCGGTCGGAACGGGCCTGCACGACGCGCGGTGTATCGCGCGTCGTGGAGCTATATGCGACGCCTCGATCGGCTGTTCCCGCTCACGGTGGTGACGTCGGCGTTCTCGGCGAACGATCTCGCCCGCGAAGGGATCACACGTATTGCGAAGGTGCCGCTCGGTGTTGATCTCGAACGCTTCACGCCGCGGCGTCGCGAACTCGCGACCGAGACACGACAGAAGTACGGCATGCCCGAGGGACCCCTGGCCGGTTTCGTTGGTCGTTTTGCCAGCGAGAAGGAGCTCGACGTGGTGCTGGACGCGTGGGGCGAGGTGGAGCGTCGCACTGGTGCGCGATTGGTGCTCGTTGGTACCGGACCACTCGAGCCGATGCTGCGCGCGCACAAATATGGACCGCGCGTGACGTTTCTGCCATTCGAATCAGATCGCGAAGCACTGGCAAACATGTTGGCCGCGCTGGACGTGTACATCGCACCGGGAAGCATCGAGACATTCGGACTTTCGTCCCTCGAAGCGCTGGCCAGCGGCACGCCCGTGTTGTCTGCCGATCAGGGTGGCGTTTCGGAGCAGGTTGCCGCCAGTGCCGCGGGGCGCACCTTCGAATCCGGCGTCGCAGCATCGCTCGCCGAGGAGGCGATCACGCTGTTCTCGCAGGACCTCGACTCACTCGGCCGTATGGGTCGCGTGTACGCTGAAACCGAGCACTCGTGGGACACCGTGTTCGATCGACTGTTCGCCGTGTATCGCGATGTCCTCAGGCGTTGAGCCGCCGGTACGCGAAGGGTTGCTGGTATCGATTCACGATGTCACCCCGGCGCTCGATGCACCGGTGCGGCGCTTGTGGTCGTTATGCCGGGAGCATGGCGTAACGCCGGCGTTATTGGTAGTGCCTGAGTGGCACGGGGAGTGGCCGATCGAGCGCTACGACGGGTTCATGACGTGGGTGCGCGCGTGTGCGTCCCACGGTGCAGAAGTGTTCCTGCATGGCGAACGTCACGATGAAGTCGGATCGGCCCGCTCGTTCAACGACGAGTTGCGCGCCGTGGGGCGCACGGCGAAAGAAGGGGAGTTTCTGACGCTCGATCACGATGCGGCGCAGTTACGTATCGGGCGTGGACTCGTGCGACTGCGTGCGATGGGACTCTCGCCGATTGGATTCATTCCACCCGCATGGCTCGCGCGCGAAGCCACGTTCGATGTGGTGCGTGATGTGGGGTTGCGGGTGAGCGAAGACGCCGGCGGCGTGCGCGTGCATACACGCGGCGTGCGATTGCAGGCGCCGGCGCTGCGTTGGAGCGGACGCACGACCATGCGTGCGTGGGGGTCGCGTGTGACGGCGGCTCTCCGTTGGCGCACGCAGCGCGCGACACCGTTCGTGCGACTGGCGCTGCATCCGCAGGATCTCGCGCACCCAGTGACGGCGGCATCGGTTGAACGGGAACTGGTGCGCTGGACACGCGCGCGTAACGTCGTGCAGTACGCACAGCTGTGACGCTCGAATCGGTCGAGCGAGCG
>Ga0105044_10001020_pt1 | contig 36447 bp, 32 predicted proteins | sample MAT01_FD_78092 | JGI IMG/M metagenome (GOLD analysis project Ga0105044, IMG submission 78092) | Freshwater microbial communities from Lake Fryxell liftoff mats and glacier meltwater in Antarctica - MAT-01 | ecosystem: Environmental > Aquatic > Freshwater > Ice > Liftoff microbial mat | place...
TCCCCCAGTCCCCGGCTCGACCAGATCCAGCTCATCGGTTCGCACAACAGCTATCACGTCGCCCCGGACCGGCGTCTGCTCGACAAGCTGATCGCACTGGTCGACGGGCTCCCCTCGGTCAAGGACGACCTCGGCGACCCCCGCTCGCTGGACTACACGCAGCCGACGCTCACTGAACAACTCGACGCCGGCATCCGATCCTTCGAACTGGACATCGCCAACGACCCGACCGGCGGGACCTTCGCCCAACCGAAGGCGCCGGGCTTCTTCGGCCTCACCGACCTCGCGCTGCCGACGGGTCTCGACGGGCCTGGCATCAAGGTCATCCACATCGTCGACGTCGATGTGGTCTCCAACTGCCCCACGCTCATCAGCTGCCTCACCGAGATCCGAACGTGGTCCGACGCCAACCCGGATCACATGCCGATCACCGTGCAGTTGGAGCTGAAGAACGACGGACTTCCGAAACCGTTCGACCTCACGGCGGTCGTGCCATTCGGCGGCCCCGAGCTGGACGCCATGGATGACGAGATCCGTTCGGTCTTCGACGAGGACCGAATCATCAACCCGGACTCGGTCCGCGGCGACGCAGCCGATCTCCGCACGGCGGCCGCTGCGGGAGCCTGGCCGACCGTGGCCGAAGCGGCCGGAAAGGTCCTGTTCTTCCTCGACAACTCCGGCGCGAGCTCCGACGCCTACCGAGCGGACGCACCGTCCCTCCAGGGTCGGGTGGCTTTCACATCGGACCACGAAGGCCAACCGGACGGAGCTGTCCTGGTCCGCAACAATCCTCTCGACCCCGAGATCGGTGACCTGATCCGCGCCGGTTACCTGGTTCGCACTCGAGCCGACGCCGGCCTCGTAGGGGACGCCGTCACCCGCGACGCAGCGTTGGCTTCCGGCGCGCAGATCGTGTCGTCGGACTTCTTCACCACCCGAGCCCGGAGAACTGACGGGTACGAGGTCACCTTCGGCACCGACGAGGAAGTCAGGTGCAACCCGGTCACCGCGCCGAAGGCATGCCGGATTTGATCAGCACGCAGGATCTGATCAGCCTGCCGGGCGAGGCGGGGCCAGCACGCTGAGGTGCGACATGGTTACGGCACCCGACGCTAAGGCCACATCTGCCAGCGTCCGTCGAACGTCGAGCGCTGGATCGGCGTATCTCGTTCCATCGAGTTTCAGTCCGAGCCGGATCCGGCAATAGTCGAGGCGACGCTCCACTGTCTTGGCAGAGACCCGCCCGGCCTCCACTCCTGCGGCATTCAGTCGGGCACAGATCTGGGCGTTCGTCGGCACGACGCGGGATGACGGGTCCACGAGCCGCGGCTCGACCAACGCGACCAGCGCCCGGAAGTGCCCCGATCCGGGAACCAGCTCGACCCCTTGTGTGTCCTGGCCCCGCATCACCCCGAGATCGAACTTGTCGGCAGGATCCGGCTCGAGTCCAGCGGGTGACCAGCTCACCTCGAACGAGACCGACGTGGCATCGGCCAGCGTCACCCCGACCCGAGTACGAGCCCAAGCGCAGGCCGCACGATCTCCGGGCCGGACCTGATCGAGACCGGCGCCATCGAGGTCCCGCAGCTCGACGAGCAGCCACCGGCCGACGTTCACGATCGACCAGCCGCCCAGCTCGTGGGTGATCACAGCCAGGCGACGATGGACCCGCGGGTCACTCGTCAGGACGAGGTCCACATCCGGTCCGCGACCCACCAGGAGTCGCTCCCCGGTCGAGAGATCGACGACCTCGTCGTCCGACACGAACAGAACCGTTGACGCCACGGGTGAGATGGTGGCGCTCCGATACAGCGAGTGCAACGGGGCCCGCCCGGAAACCGAACCCTCAGAGGACGAGTCCTCGCAGCACTCCCGGTGGCTCGCGCAAACGTGTCGATCGACCATCACACTCGCGGGCGTATGGCCCCACAGATCTCCCAGGTTCAGAACACTCCCCGCATCCCCGGACTGGCCGACTTCGCCGTGATCGGACGGGGTGGTTCCTCCGTCGTCTACCGCGCGTGGGAGAACAACCTCGGACGGCAGGTGGCGGTGAAGATCGGGCAGGCGGATCCAGACACCGTCGAGCAGTTCCGGGCGGAGGCCCGGCGCACCGCCAGCCTCGCCCCGGAGGCCCCTGTAGTGGAGGTCTTCCGATTAGGCATCACGCCGTCGGGGCAGCCATTTCTGGTGCTCGAGTACCTGGCAGGAGGGTCGCTGTCCGATCGGATCCGAACCAATGGCGCACCGCTCTCCGTACCCGAGGTGCTCGACGTGGGCATCGACGTGGCCGACGCATTGAACGCAGCGCACCAACGAGGAATCCTCCACTGCGACGTGAAACCGGCCAACGTACTGCTGACCTGCGCTGGACGAGCGCGACTGGCCGACTTCGGGGCATCGACCGTGCTCCGGTCCGATGCCACTGACATCGAGCACGGGGCACTGTCGGTGGCGCACGCCTCCCCCGAGCAACTCCGCCACGGCGTCGCTCTGGTGGCGAGCGATCTCTACTCCCTCGGTTCGACGCTCTACGAAGGGCTGTGCGGTCGAGCCCCGTTCGACAGGCTGCGGGAGCGCGGGGTGGCGGGCGACCACCGGCCGGGTCGGGGATCGGGCGCACGCGACAGTGAGGAGCAGTGGTGGCGGGATCGGGTTATCAGCGGGCCCCGGCCCAGGATCGTCAGGTCGGATCTGCCCGACGGGCTCGCCGAGTTGATCGACCAGACGCTCCATCTCGACCCGGAGCGTCGGCCCGGTTCCGCAGCGGAGGTGGCCGCTCGACTCCGGACCATCCGAGTCGCCGCGCGGCGGCCTGAACCCGTGTCGGGTAACTCACCCGATCAGTGGGTCCCCGGGCTTCTGGCCAGCAGTGACACAGTCGAGCCCATCCGAGGGGCCTCGTACCGCCGAGCGGGCCGGTTGACGCACCACATCGGGCCCGGCGCCGGGGGCCGTCCCCCATTGAGCGGGCATGACGACTCGGGTTCGATCATCGGACCGCAACAGCGGCCTTCGACCGGCCGGTCGACCAGTCACGAGGAGTTCACATGAGCAGTGTCAGAGTCACCTTTCAGGACTTGGAGGACGGTTCGTCCATGTTGCAACGGGGGGCCGGGGACATCCAGGCGCAACTCGACACCATGAAGTCCCGGCTCTCGTCGATCTCGGTCTCGTGGGAGGGGGCGGCCAGCAGCCAGTTCCAGAGCTTGTGGGCGGAGTGGGACACCGGCGCCCGACAGGTGCGTGAAGCCCTGGAGGGGATCTCGGCGCTCCTCGCTCGAGCCGCACAGAACTATCGATCCGTCGAGGATGCCAACCGGAGCCAGTTCGCCGGCTAGTGGGAACCAGCTACTCCGTCGACACCGAACTGCTCCGAGGTTGGGCAGTCGAACTCCGACACGCCGGCGACGAGTTCTCACGTGTGGACGGCCGCTCGGACTTCACCGTCGCCGACCTCGGTGCTGTCCTGCTGGTGGACCGGTTGCGTTCCTTCACCTCGGGTTGGGAGGACGGACGATCGGACCTGCGGGAAGGAATGGACCAGACCGCGACGGCGCTCGACCGGTCGGCCGCGGCCTACGAGGAGGCCGAGGCGGCCTTCGACGGTCCGGCTCGATCCAAACCCGCCGGCGATCAGCCTGCCTCGGGTCCGGCTGGCGCTGTGCGCGACGCGTTGCTGGCTGGACTTGCTGCCGCTCCCGGAAGGCTCCGCGACCGATTGGCCACCATCGACCATGTACTGACCGGCGCGCCCGCCGAGCGGATGGGGTTCCAGCAGTCCGAACTGGTCGATCTCGGCATCGAGCGAACCCGGCTCGCCGCCATCCTTCGACGACTCGATCATCCCGACCCCGCGCACCCGTATGGAGTGCTCAGCGTCGAGAGCAGCGGTGAAGGCCGAATCGTCGAGGTCCACGGCAACCTCGCGACCGCCGAACGAGTCGTCACCGTGGTCTGCGGGATGGACAACGACCTCGGCGACGTCACGGTCGACCACGGACCCGAGGCCCGAGCCAGAGGGATTCGGGACGCCGCCGCTCTCTACGACCTGCTCCGAGCGAAGTATCCGGACCAGCAGATCGCCGTGGTCGGCTGGATGGACTACGACCCGCCGGACGATCCGCGAACTGCCGGACCCACCGCCCTGCTCGATCTCTCGGTCGACGAGGCGACCCGAGCCGGGGGCCGCCTGGCCGGATTCGTCCATCAGCTCCGCCGCTGCGGGTGGAACCCCGACCAGCTCAGCCTCGTCGGTCATTCCTACGGGAGCACTGTGGTCGGTCAAGCCATGACGGTCGGCGTTCCCACGGCCAATGTCATTCTGCTCGGGAGTCCTGGCCTGGGTCCTGGGATCCACGACCGCGCCGATCTCGGGAGTCCGGACGCGTCGGTCTGGTCTGCGATGGCACAGGACGACCCGGTGCGACTGCTGGCAGCCTGGGAACGGGCAACCGGCGTGGAATTCCTCGGCACACTCCCGTCGAATCCGGAGTTCGGCGCGACACAGCTCGATACCGAAGGTGTCACCGGCCACTCGGCCTATCTCATCGATGAGCACAGGCACCGACACCGAGCTGCTGCCCAGAACATTGCTGCCCAGAACATTGCGAGCATCGTCTCCGGCCACGGACCCGTTCGGACGACGAAATGACGACCGAAATGATGTCGAGATGACGGCCGACCCCTATTGGCAACCGTTCGAGCGGGATCCGGCGCCCGGTGATCCCGACAGGATCCGGGCGGTCGCCGGAACCTATTCGCTGATCGCCGACACCGCTCACACCAGCGTGGTCCGGCTCCGCTCCATCAGCGACGACGGTCGAGGCACCTGGTGGCGGGGCGATGCCGCCGGTGCCTTCGTCGACAGCATCGACACCGAACTGATCGTGCAGCTCGGTCGACTCAACCGGAGCTATGGCTCGGCGGCCGACGCCCTCGGTTCGTACGCCACCGCCCTCCGCGACTTGAAACAACGCGCCGCAGCAGCTCTGCGGCGAGCCCGACTGGCGGCCGATGAGGCTCGGTCCAGCGACCTCCGACTGACCGACGCCCGAACAGCGCTGGCTCGGGCTCGCAACGCCGCGGCCCGAGCGACAGCCGAAGTGGACCGGGGATCACGCGAGTTCGAAACACGGTTCCGAACCACGCCACCCGGCGCCGACCCGACCGTTGCGGCCAGCGAGCGGTTCGATTGGGAAGTCCGGGCCCGCGCCGCCACCGCGGCAAGTCGCGGCGCTCACGACGACGTGCTCGACGCCGACCGACGGGTCAGCCGGGAGACCGCTCTGGGCGACGATGCCCGCACGCTGGTTCGGGCCGCAGCCATGGATGCCTTGTCGATCGCCGGGGACCACGACCGAGCCGTGCAGACCGTGGTTGGCGCACTCGACGAAGCGGCCGAGCAGGGGGTGGCGAATCGGAACTTGTTGCAGGCCGCCTGGAACGGAGTGGTGGGGTTCGTCGAATCACACATCGGCGTCTTCGACATCATCGGCGAGATCGGGCATCTGCTCTGCCAGGTCGGAGGTTTGTTGTCCATGCTCCCGATCCCCGTGCTTCAACAGATCGGCTGGGCGGTCACGACGCTGGGGATCGGGGCGTCGGTGCTCTCGCTCGCCGCCAGCGCTCTCCTCGCGGCCGACGGCAAGCGGAGCTGGGGCGCGGTCGCAGCGCAGGGGATCGACGTCGCAATGGATGTCTTGCCCGTTGCCGGTCGTCTGGCCCGCGCCGGGACAGCGGCTGCCGACGTGGTCCGCACCGCCGATGCGGTGGGCGACGCCGGGAGGTCCGGTCAGTTCGTGTCGGAACTCGGGCGGAGTCTCCGGGCCGGGGCCGCCGACCAGGTGGCCGAGGCCGGGGGCATCATCCCGGCGCTGGCCCGTGAAGCCCTGGGAATCGGCCCGAACGCGGCCGACACACTGCGCACCATGACGGGCGACGTGGCAATCGGGTCCCTCCAGAGCGCGCTGCGAGGCGACCAGCTGGTCCCGACCTCGGTCAGCAGTTCGGGTGACCGCTTGGTCACCTCGGTCGAGGACAACCACGTGGGCTACCAGGTCATCGAGACCTGGGCACGGGCTGCCGGGGGCATGGCGGAGGTGGGTCTGGACCTGGTGGGCGCCGGCCAACGGCCGTCATGAGGGCCAGGTTCGTGATGGCACGGAGCTCATGACCACCGGGGCTCCCGGCGTGACCGGCCTTCGAGTCAGAATGGTCGCACCCACGGGTTGGATCTCGCTCGACCTCGATCCGAGGACGCGATCCGCCTGGATCCGTCGATTGGTACACGGTCGGAGCGACTCGTCGGCCCGGGGCGACAGCGAGCGTGGTTCCGCCGAGGAGTGGACCCAGCTTCAGCTCACCGAGCTGGAGGCACACCTGCGGACCCTGGCCGACCGGTGTGTGACGGCAGGTGTCGATCTGGCGCTCGTCTGGGGACAACTGGTGTCCGACGCACCACACCTGTTGATGGCCAGCATCCTGGTCAGCGTCGTTCCCACCAATGCCGGACCGGATCCCACCCACGGGATCGGTCGCGGGTCGGATCGGGGCGGGCCGGGCGACACCACGGCGATGACCATCAACGGTCGAGACGCTCTGCGACGCCAGCAGCGATCGATGCGGAGCCTCATCGGACACGACGCGCCGGTCTCCGTGCTCAGTGTCGACTACCTCGTCCCCGTCACCGACGACCTCGTGGCCCTGATCAACGCGTCCACCCCGACACCGGGGCTCGATCCGGAGTTCGGGGCCTTGTTCGATCAGATGGTCGCCAGCCTCCGGTTGATCTGAGCCGAACCCGGCTTTCCGGCTCAGCCGAGGTGCGGGAACTGCACCAGCTGCGATCGGCCGTCCACCGTCAGGAGACCTCGTCCAGGCGGGCCGAGGATGACCTCGGACCGCTCCAACGAACACCCGAGCACCCCTCGGTGGGCCTGACCGTCCGGGTGGAGAAGTAGCCCGGTCGAAGCCCGAGCTGCGGCGGCGAGCGGTCCCCGAATGCTGCCGGTCACGGACCTGGGATCGGCGCTGAACACGATCACCGCCGACCGCCCACATCCGTCCAGGAACCGCTCCACGGCGTCGAGGTCGTGCACCCGGTCGAGGTCATCGATGAGCGCCAGCGGTGGCCTCGGATCATCTCCTCTGAACTGGAGGTCGTCGTGCTCCGAGCAGAACCGGAGCACCCGACCTCCACTCGACTCCCACCAGTGGGCCACCACTGCGAGCGCCGTGGTTCGACCCGATCCCGGAGGTCCGAGCACGGGGATCATCGACCCGGGACGGGCGGGGATCCAGCACATCCCCAGTTCATCGCCTCCCACTCCGCCCGGCACGCACGTGGCCGGTCGCCCGGCACTGTTCAGATCGGCACTGTTCAGATCGGTTCCCTCGAGTGCGATGGCGGCGGCGAGCGAGACGGCCTGCGGCAACGCATCGACCCGGATCAGCCCGCTCCGATGCCGTGCCTCGGCCAGATCGGGTGACGCCGGGGGCACGGCCGGTCCGTCGCCCGTGACGGCAACCTGCGCCAGCTCCTGAGTACCCCCCAGGATCACCCGCCCCGGTGGCATGGCTGACGGCACCCGTCGGTGATCGATCCCCAGGTCTGCGTACTGATGACGGTCGTGGAGGTCGAACACGGCGACGCGTCCCATGTCCCCACTCAGCAGCCGACCCTGTCGGAGGTCGGAGCTGACCACGAACGACAGGCCGACCTGGGTCCCCTCCGTCATGAGCCGACGAATGGCCAGCACCAGCGGGGCGGACGGCCCACCCTCGGCGTCGACCAGCGCTTCCCACCGGTCGATGCAGACCACGATCGCCGCTGGCCGGCGATCGGCCCGCTCCGGTGAGCTGAAGGAGCCCAGCCCATCGGATTCGAGCAGTTGGGCTCGACGCCGGACTTCACTGCTCAAACGCTGCACCAATCGAGCTACTCGGTACCTCTGGTCGCGCCGAATGAAGGTTCCGACCTGTGCCAGACCGTCCAGTCCTGTGAGCCCCGCTCCGAGATCGATGACATGAAGGTGCAGTTCACTGACCGAGTGGTGCTCTGCCAGGTCGGCCATCAGGGTTCGGATGGCCGTGCTGCGCCCTGCACCGGGCGCTCCGACCAGCAGCAGGTGCCCGGAACCGACGGTCAGGGCCAGGGCCGAACGTCCTTGAACCAACGGCTGATCGATCAGACCCACCACACCCTCGTCGCGGCTCAGCCGTGTGGTGGCGCGAACTTCGGCGACCGTGACGCGGTCCGGCAGCGGTGGGAGGAACGGCGGCCGAGCGACGGGAAACCCCTCGGCCGCTCGGCGAATGAGCTCCACCACCAGGTGCAGGTCGGTGCTCGAGCCCGGTTGACTGTCACCCGGATCACGAATGGCCACCCGGTGGCCTGCCTCGATCCATGGTGAGGCCCTCGCCACCACACTCCGCTCGTCACGGGCGGGGCACGGGAGCCCGACGGCCGCGGTCTGGACCTCGGTCAATCCGCCGGCACCCCCGAACCACGCCCGACCGGGTCGACCGGCGGGGATCAGCGCGGCGTGTGGCGCGTCGATCACGTCCATCGAGTCGCCGGCGTCGAGCACCCGAAGGGCCACCCGGGCCGAGGCGTTGGCGCGTATTTGCCCGTCGACCACGCCGGCGGGCCGTTGCGTCCCGAGGATCAGATGCATTCCCAAACTGCGCCCCAGGCGCGCCACGTTGGAGAAGCGGTCCATCAGATCCGGGTGATCCTCCTTCAGCTGGGCGAACTCGTCGACCACGATCACCAGACGCGCCTCCTTGGCCAGCGTCAGATCGACCCGACGGGCGTCGTGGTAGGTGTCGTAGTCGCCGCCGTAGCACCGGAACGCAGCCTGGCGGCGGAGTCCTTCGGCCACCAGGGCATCGATGGCCCGTTCGGCCTCGGCCCGTTCCAGATTGGTGACCATGGCCACCGTGTGTGGAAGCTGCGCGCACGCATCGAAGGCACCTCCACCCTTGAAGTCGATCAGCACGAACGCCAGGCAGTCCGGCGGGTTCGCCACCGCCAGCGAAACAACCAGGGACATCAGGAACTGGCTCTTGCCCGCACCGGAGGTGCCCGCCACCAGCGCGTGGGGACCGTCGACCACCAGGTCGAAGGCATACGGGCCGTCTCGACCGACCCCGACCACGGCCCGTGTGATCGTCGCACCCGTTGACCACGCGGCTCGCAGCACCTCCGGTTCGACGTTGCGCAACTGGAGGAGATCGAGGAGTCGAACTCGATCCGGGAGCCGGGCCGAGGTCACAGCCCTCGTGTCCCCCGCCACTTCCAGACGAGCCATCGCCCGGGCGGCTGCTTCGGCGATCCCCGGGTCGAGCAGATCGGGCGTGACATCGGTGATGGCGTCGGCCCCGACGACCTCGACCTCGCAGCCCCGGCCGAGACCGACGTACCCCTCCGGTTGCTCCTGGTGTTCGGCTCGCTCGGGAGCCGCGAGCTCCTCCGCCAGGCGAACGACACCGGAGCATTCGGCCGGCAGGCTGGCATGGCGTCGCTCGGTGCACACGGTGTGCACGCCCACGGCGGGACCCCTACGGAGCAGGACACCGACCGATGGAACGGACAACCGTGTACTGGCATCCTCGAGGAACACCACGATTCGCGCATCCCCACTGATGCTCGGACCGGAACGACCGGCGGCCTCCCGCGCCTCGATCACCTCGACCAGCTCGGTCAGCCGGGCGTCGACCGTCTCGGGAACCAGACCAACCGCCACCGTGTGGCTGTCGTTGCGCACATGTGGAAGCCATCGGATCCACGACCAGTCGCCATGGGCGCCATCGCGAGTGATGAGGACCAGCCGAACGACATCGGGACCGTGTGCTGCCGCCAGTTGAAGCACCAGAGCTCGGGCTGCCGCCCGCACCTGCGCGCTCGGCCCGGAGATGCCGATCACGCCGAGACGGGCCAGGTCCAGCGTGGCGGGCACCGAGATGGGCCGCCGCCATGCGGGCGGGACCGCCGATGGACCGAGCGGAACCGGTGTCCGGACCTCGACCGAGCTCGGCGCCAGACTCGCCACCCCGACCCGGACTTCGAGGAGGTCATCGTCGTTCGTTCGACGCTCCCAGAGACGGCCCCCCGGGGCGCGACACTGCTCCACCCATTCCGTGACCGATGGGCTCCGGACGCGGCGCAGGACCCGTTCGCGCTCGAGTGATCGGTCCACAACGTTCCCCAGGCGGGCGAGTGACTCCGCGAACGCAGTGCGGTCCGCTTCGGACTGTCGTCGGGCGCGACGCCGTTCGCCCAGGTGTGTCGCGCCCAGCATGATCGGGCCCATGAGGGCGAACAGCAGGTACTCAGGGCGGCCGAGGAACCAGGCCATCCCCAGAGCGAGAGCGAGCGGGACCAGGCCGGCGATCCACGGGACGCCGGGCCGAGCCGGGGTCGTCGGCTCGACGGGCAGGTCCAGGGTGAGCGTCTCCAACCGATCTGGGTTGCGAAATGCCCGGGTCACCAACTCCGTTCCGCTTCCTGACCGATGGCGGGCCAGTGGGTCCGGCGGTGCCGACGCGACACTGAACGTGCTCGATCCGGCAGTGACCCACGCTCCCGGCGACAGCCGGCTCGGGTCGTGGATCTGGAGATCATCGACGAAGGTGCCATTGCACGAACCCAGGTCCGACACGAAGACCTCATGAGTGCTGCGATGGAACCGCAGATGACGAGCCGACACCTCCGGGTCCGACAGGATCAGGTCGCACTCCGGTGACCGACCGATCAGCACGGGGCGGTCACCGATGGCAATGAGGCGACCCGATGCCGGACCGCTCTCGACCCGGATCCTGAGCCCCACGGGCCAACGACGGATGAGTGAGCCCCACGGTGCGCCCACCGTGATGCGCGCGCCTCGGATCTCGGGCAGTTGAACGAGCGGCTGATCGCCGATCAGTTCCCTTACCCCGAGAAAGAGCTGACCCTCGATGGGAGCGAGCGGCCCCAACGCCGCCGCCAGTTCATCCGCCGTCGCGTCGACGGTCGCCGACACCCGGGCGTCGACCGCGACCCCGGTGACCGGGTCCTCCAAGGTCAGCTCGAACTCCATCACCGTCGGCACGGTACGCACGCCTCACGCAGCGGACTCCCCAGCGGGGGACGTCGTCCCGTTCCCGGCTCGATTCCGGACTCGCCCGCCGATCGTTGCGGGACGATCAGAGCCGCCAGCGGCCCTCGTCGCCCCGTTTCCAACCCGACGCGGCGTGAGTCCCACCATCGACGTGCAATGTCGTGCCCGTGACGAACCGACCAGCGGCGGACGACAGGTACAGCACCGCTGCAGCACAGTCATCGGCTGACCCGGCATGGCGCACCGGCTGCACGGTCAACGCCGAGTGGGCGATGGCGTCGGCCATGGCACCCGAGTCGGTCGTCAGCAGGGCGTCGCCCGGCGTCGGGATCATGTCGGGCGCCACGCTGTTCACTCGGATCCCGAGGTCCGCCAGCTCGAGCGCCAAGGTCTTGGTCAGGTTCTCCAGTCCGGCCTTCATGGCCGAGTAGATACCGAAGCCCGGACCCGCCCGGTGCGCCTCGATCGAGGTGATGTTCACGATGGAACCACCCTCGGTCATCAAGGGAACGCAGCCGCGGATGAAGGAGGTGGCCTGGGTGAAGTTCTCGGCGATCAGCGCTCCCTGGCCCTTGACCGACACCTCCATGAACGGTGCGTAGAAGCCACCACCTGCGTTGTTCACCAGCACGTCCACCCGTCCGAAGTCCGAGGCGACCCCGGCCAGGAACGCTGCGACCGCCTCGTCGTCGCGAACGTCCATCACCGACGAGACGACCCGCCGACCGGTCGAGGCGATGGCGTCGGCGGTCTCACCGAGCGGGCCGGCCAACTTGTCGCACACGGCGACGTCCGCGCCGAAGCGAGCCAGCGTGCGCGCCGTTGCCGCCCCGATTCCCTGCGCAGCTCCCGTGACCACCGCGATCCGGCCGTCCAGCCGGAAGCTCTCCGGAGTGATGGTGGTATCGACAGCGTCGCTCATGACTCACAGTCTGCCCAGCGGACGCCGCCAGCGGGCGACAGACTGTGAGCATGAGCGCACCGATCATCGACGAGGTCCGTCTCGATTCGGCGAAGCGGATCGAGGGGATGCTCTGCCGATCCGAGCTGTCCGACCGGGTCGAGATGGTCGTCCGGCCGCTCGGACAGAACCGCTTCCGGGCCGCGGCCGTGGACGGATCGGTCGAGTTCGAACGTCTCGACACCGGCACCGGATGGGAGTACGCCGACACCTCGGTCGCAGGCCGGCACCCATTGGCCGACGACGCAGCCGACCGGTTCATCGGCCACGACGCAGAGCGCACACAACGGTTCCCCACGCGGACCGAGAACGCCTACCCCCACGCGCGGGACTCGATCGCCCAGTTCTTCGATGCCGATCACGCACCCGATCTGGTGGCCACCCACACCGCGAGCCATCACGTGGACGGGCATCTGGGCCAGCACGGCTCGCTGGGCGTGGTCCAGGCCCGGGCCCCGTTCCTGGCCGCGGGTGCCGGCGTGCGGTCCGACGGGATCGTGGACCGATCGACCCGAACGATCAACGTCGCTCCCACCGTCGCGGCCCTGCTCGGCCTCGACGTCCACCCGAACGGGATCGGCCCGACGGGCCGACGACGGGCCGATGCACTCCTGCGCCGCCAGGACGGAGACGTCGAGACCTCGGTCCTCACCGGCGAGCCGGCCGAGCACGTCGTGGTGTTCCTGCTCGACGGCTGCAACGCCAACCTGTTGTTCGACGTGATCGACGCCGGTGAGGCACCACGACTCGCTGCGTTGCTCGGGAACGGCACGGCCTATCGACACGGCATGTTCGCCAGCCTGCCCACTGCCACCCTGGCCAATCACACCACGGCCGTGACGGGCGCTCATCCAGGCCACTCCGGGGTGTTGCACAACACCTGGTACGACCGGGCCCGTGACCACACCCCGGACCTGCTGGCCATGTCACAGATGTTCCACGCCATGGCCCATCTCGCCCCCGACGTCGAGACCCTGCACCAGGCGATCCACCGGAACCGTCCCGATGCCTTCACCACGGCCACGTTCGAGTTCTGCGACACCGGGGCCGACTTCTCGAGCTTCGGACTGGTCCGGACGGGAACCTCAGCGCACCTGCCGTCGCTGGCCGAGGCCGGCCATGTCGACCCCGATGCCGCAGCCGCCTCCGACATGTACGCCTTCATGTCGACCGTCGACCACCTCAGCGCCACCCACACCATCGACGCGTGGCGACAGGTCAACGGGAACCCGCTTCCCACGTTGTCCTGGTGCTCACTGGCCGTGACCGACGAAGCCGGCCACCACTTCGGCCCGCACGGCGACGGAGCGCGGGCCGCGGTGCGCGACAGCGACGCCCGGATCGGCGACGTCCTCTTGGCGGTGGATCGGGCCAAGGCCTTGGACCGCACCGCCGTCCTGGTGATCGCGGATCACGGCATGGAGCAGTCCGACCCGGAGAACGCCGAGGGCTGGTCAGGCGATCTGGCCTCGACCGGCGTGGCCCATCGCGAGGTCGGCAACGGCCTCATCTACCTGACCTGATCGGCGCGGCGCCGCCGTGAGATGCTGCAGACATGACGGTCTCCCGCACCCACGAGCCGCACCCGTGGAACACCGACTTCCACTGGGAGGACCACACCGACCCGCCCGCCACACTGAGCGCCGAACAGGTCGCAGCGTTCGATCGAGACGGCTTCCTGGTCATCATGAACGCCTTCGACCACGAGACGCTCGAGATGCTGGACACAGAGATCGCGCCGGGCCAGCGGATGGTGGCTGACCTCCTGGCGCAGCTGCCGGGCCACCGCCTGAGCGTCGCGGGGCTGGACACCCAGGTGGTCGCACCGCATCTGGTCCTGCGTTCGTCTCGACTGGCCGCGTTCTGCGCACATCCGTTGCTGGCCGGCCTGGCACGGGACCTGGTCGGCCCCGACGTCAACCTCTACTGGGAGCAGGCGGTCTACAAACAGCCGCACTCCGCGGAGCCCGTGCTGTGGCACCAGGACAACGGCTACACCTTCATCGAACCGCAGGCGTACCTGACGTGCTGGATCGCCATCACCGACGCCACCCTCGCCACCGGCTGCATCTCGGTCATGCCGGGAGCGCACCGCGACGGCACCCTCGCCCACGCCGACACCCCGATCGGGTTCGAGTGCTGGGGCGATCATGACCACGCCGTCGATGTGCCGGTGCCGGCCGGATCGATCGTGGTGTTCAGCTCGCTCACCCCACACGCCACCCGGGTGAACACATCCGATGAGGTTCGCAAGGCCTACATCATCCAGTACTGCCACGCGTCGGCCGTGGGACACGATCCGCTCCCCGACGGTTCCAAGGGTCCCCCCCGAACACAGAACGACCCGACCCGGCAGTTCCCGATCGTTCGTGACGGTCGACTCGTCACCCCCGACTGAGCCGGAACCGCCCTCATGTTGGACCAGGTCGTCAGAGCGGCCGCGACCCGTTTCGGTGATCGGCCGTTCCTCATCCGCGGCGAGGAGGAACTCACCTACCTCGAGTTGGACCAGCGCTCCGACCAGGTGGCCCGAGCGTGGCACCATCGCGGACTGGGCCAGGGGGCCGTGGTGGCCATCACCCGCCGAAGCGATGCCGGCTACCTGGTCGCCGTGGCGGCCGCCTCCAAACTGGGAGCCATTGTGGCGGGTGTCAATCCGTCGCTGACCGATCCCGAACGTGCGCCACTGCTGGACCTGGTCGGGGCATCGTTGGTCATCGATGACGACGACCTGGCCACCCGGCTCGGTGGCGCCCTCCCCGATTTGGCGATCGATCCGCACCGGGTCAGCACCATCGTGTTCACCTCGGGAACGACCGGGCGTCCCAAGGCCGCCTGGTTCACCAACGCCCAACTCGACGCCATCCGACGAATCGACCTCGGACCGCGGGCCGAGGACTGGGACGGAGGTGGCCCCATGCTGGCCTCCACCCAGTTCGCCCACATCGGTGTGTCCACCAAGCTGTCCTGGTACCTCCGCTCCGGAGCCACCATGGTGCGGGTCGACCCGTGGCGGGCCGATGCGGTGTGGGATGCGGTGGCCAGCAGGCGTATCACCACCATCGGCGGGGTGGCACCGCAGTTGGCGTTGCTGTTGCGATCCCCTCGCCTGGAAGAAGTCGACCTGTCCTGCGTGACGTCCATCGTCATGGGCGGCGCGTTGTCCTCTCCCGCGCTGGTCGAGGAGGCTCGAACCCGCCTGGCAGCCGGCTATTCGATTCGCTACTCGTCGACCGAGTCCGGCGGCGTCGGCCTGACCACCGACCCCGGAGCCGATGACGACGAAGTGTTGCACACCATCGGACGACCGCGACCCGGGGTGAAGGCCCGGATCGTCGATCCGGCGACCGGCGTCGAATGTTGCACTGACCAGGTCGGCGAGCTGTGTCTCCGCTCGGCTGCGCAGATGGTCGGGTACTGGGCGAACCCGGAGGCGACCTCCCAAGCCATCCGAGATGGATGGCTGCACACCGGGGACCTCGCGGTTCGCGATTCCCAGGGCCGCTATCGACTGGCCGGTCGGATCTCCGAACAGTACGTACGAGGCGGCTACAACGTGGCGCCCGCCGAGGTCGAAGCGGTTCTGGCCACGCACCCCAAGGTCGCCCAGGTCGGAGTTGCCCCGCGTCTCGACGACGTCATGGGCGAGATCGGCGTGGCGGTGGTGGTTCCCCGGGACCCGGCTCACCCGCCGACGCTCGAGGAGCTGCGCGATGGTGCCAAGGACCGGCTGGCGAGCTGGAAGCTGCCCGAGGCCCTGGTGATCATCGCCGAGATCCCCCTGACGTCGATGCACAAGGTGGATCGGGCGACGCTGAGTTCGCTGGCCCGGTAGTTTTCCTCCATGGCGCAGGACGTGTTCCCGGATCGGGGGATGGCCCACGACGACAAGATCGCCGAGGTCGTGGAGCTCAACGGCTGGTGCGCCGTTCCCGTGGCGCCGTCCGAGGATCCGCCCACGCCCGGTTACACGTACACGGTTGGATTCGAGACCACCTACGGCCACCCCGAAGTGGTCATCTTCGGATTGCAGCCCGTGGCGGCTCGGGGCCTCATGGAGATGATGGTGGAGTACCTCGCCGGAGGCGGGCACCTGCCGGAGGGTGTGTTCGTCGGCCTCCTCGACAACGACCTGCCGTCGGCCCTGCTGCCCATTGATCCGGAGGAGATCGACGGCCTGGTCGACTCCGCCACAGCTTTTCACCGTGGACCGGACTTTCGGACCGTTCAGTTCGTCTGGCCCGACCGCAACGGGCTGCTCCCCTGGAACGAGGGATACGACGAACGCCTGCGGCTGGCCCAGCCCGTGGTGGGTTCCTTCCCGGCCTGAAACGGTCAGCGCCCCAGAGCGACGAGTGTCAGGGCAGCGGCGGCAAGACCGATGCCGACCAGCTGACCTCGACCGATCCTCTCACCCAATACGACCCGGGCCAGGATCACCGTGGCCACCGGGTAGAGCGAACCGAGGACCGCCACGACGCTGAGCAGGCCGATGCCTGCGGCGACCAGGTACATGGAGTTCGCCACCACGTCGAGCATCCCGGCGAGCACGACCGCCACCTGACTCTCCGGCGCCACTCGCCACGAACGCCGTGTGGCGAGCATCACGACCGCGAGCGACCCGATGGAGCCCACCCGGGCCCCCACCAACGGCCAGAGCCCCGAGTCCGCCGATGTCTGGGCCAGCGCCACGAAGAAGAGCCCGAAGCCCGCACCCGCGGCCGCCGCCCGCAGCACGGTGGCACGGCTGGCCCGCACGTCGCTGGCGACATCGCCCCGCGCCACCAAGCCGATGGCCGGAAGCGCCAGGGCCAGCCCCACCAGGGCCAGTGTGGATGGGCGATCGCCGAGGGCGATCCCGGTCACCAACGGAACGATGGCGCTGCACAGTCCAGTGACCGGAGCGACCACGGACATCGGCCCGGCCGCCAGCGCCGGGTAGAAGAACATCAGTCCGAGTCCACCGCCGACTCCCCCCAGCATTCCCCACAGGACATCAGCCGGGCCGACATCCACTCCGGACCAGAGGACCAGGCCGATGGCCAGTGGGATCAGGCCCCAGATCTGGCTCCGTACCGTGACGACCACACCATCGGTGCGTTTCGAGGCCAGGCCTCCCATGAAGTCGGCCGAGCCGTAGACCAGCGACGAGCCAGCGGCCATCAGGGGGGCGCCGATCCCGGCGGACAGATCGGCCACGACCCCATCCTACGAGCGGGCAGAAGCACTGGATTCCGGTACGAAACGTGCCGATGAACAGATGGTGACTGCTCTCGTGACCATCCTCGTCACCGTCTTCGGCCTGGTCGCCGGCTGGCTGTCGGCGCACCTCGTCCACTCCTACGTGGAGGAGGCTGATACCGAGATCGCGGTGCGGGTCGATCCGACGTGCTCACACTGCGAGGCCTCGATAGCCCTCGGCGACACTGCCCCGCCCCGCTGGTGGCTCCGCGGCACGATGTGTCCGCTCTGCAACCACCGTCTGGCCTGGACGTGGATCGCGGTCCAACTGGCCGTGCCGGTCGGATCGTTGGCCATGCTCGCAGCTTGGGGTCCGAACCTGGTCCTGATCCCATTCCTCTGGCTGGTCCCCGTGCTCGTCGTCGCAGCCGTGGTCGATGCACGCCTCATGCTGATCCCCCGTCGAGTGGCCTGGATCGGCGCAGGAGTCGGAGCAGCGCTGATCGCCGTCGTCTCGGTGATCGGCGGGGAACCCGGTGCCATCAAGAGCGCCCTCGTGGGGGGGGCCGCCTACTTCGGCTTTCTTTTCGTGATGTCCATGATCAGCCCGCAAGCCATGGGGTTCGGTGACGTCCGATTCTCGCTGATCCTGGGGCTGTACCTCGGCTGGATCTCGGTCCTGCTCCCGGCCGTCGGCCTCTTCGTGGCCTGCATCCTGGGCGTCGTGCTCGGACTCGGTGTGCGAATCGGTTCCCGGGGTCAGCAACGTCACTTTCCCTTCGGACCGGGTCTGGCGCTGGGCACCCTGATCGTCATCGCCTTCCACGAACCGATCCTGTCCCGGCTCATCGTCACCTGAGCGTGGTGGGCCGCCCCACAGAACGCCGCCGCTTCTCGGTGTGCGCTCAGCGCGGGCCAGTGGTGGTCGGGCTGCTCGGAGCCGGCGGAGCGAGCGACGGGAACTCGTCAATGATCTGGTCGACCACCAGCCCGGCGACGATCGAGAAGCAGGCGACGGTCAGATGCACGCTGTCTCCCTTCCGACAACGTTCGGGCGGACGCCCGTCGGGTTGCAGGTAGTCGGCGTACTCGCCGTCAGGACCGGCCAATGGCACCTCGGTGTCCACGAAGGTCACCCACGGTCGACTGGCCGCCTCGTCCTCGACGATGTCGTTGATGAGGCCGGTGACCCGTTGCAGGTCCGGTCGGGCCACCAGCGGGACGCCGACCCACACCAGGCGGTGTGCGCCGTTGTTGACGAGGTCCATGACGCCCTTGACCCGTCGGCGGTACTCCTCGGCCCAGGAGGCCGAGCCCACGGATGCAACCGAGTTTCCGTCACGGTCCTGAAGCGTCTGATCGTAGTTCGACCCGGCCAGGAAGACGATGACGTCCTTGTCCGCGCCGCCCAGCAACTCCTGGAGTCGCGCCGGCCAGTTGTAGAAGTCCGGTCTGGCCAGACCGGTCGACACCTTGCCGCGTTCGACCACGTCGACCACATCGACCAGCGAACTCGTGGCGAACTCCGACGTGATGGCTCGCCCGAGGTCGATCGACAAGCTGTCGCCGTAGACACCGACGCGGAGCGGCGACGCGACCGATGCCACACGGGGGGCAGCGGACGTCGTGGCGCTCGAGGGTGGAAGCGTGACCGGGGGAAACTCGATGTCGGGTTCGACATCCTCACGGCCCAGTGCGGCGTTCGCCCAGTCGAGGGGCCGGTTCATGGACAAGAAGTTCGCGACCCGATCGACTGCCCCGGCAGCCGCCACGGAGGCGACGCGTCGCCAACCCTCCTCCTGACCCCGGGCAGCCCGAACCAGACTGCCGGAGGCCAACAGCGAGAACAACACCACCGAGGTGACGGCACACTTCCACACAGTCGTCGCGGCCATTCCGTAGCGGACCAGTCGGGGCGCGGTCATCAGAACTGGAAGTAGATGAACGGGGCGACACCCTGGGGTCCCAGGATGTCGACGGCCAACAACACCAACGTGAACCCGACCGCCTGGACGATCGGTGGCATCCGGGAGACCTCCCACTCCAGCCTCAGTCCGACGCGCGGCGGGAGGAGCTGGGCCCCCAACCCGACCAGGATGGCGAACGCAGTGGACCAACTGAGCACCTCCGGCGCCCGCCAGGCCGATACCGCCCGCCACAACATCTGACCGGCGTCGCCCACCGTCTGGGAACGGAAGAGCACCCAACCCACCGCCACAATCGAGAACGTCGCCAACCGCGCCGGCCACGGGTTCGCCTGGGCTGGAGGCGCCGAAGCGGCGGTATCGGCCGTCAGTACCTGATCCGCCGGCCCGCGATCCGCCAGTACAGAAGGCTTCACCGATTCATCGACAGCAGCGACTCCGAGATCCTCGATCGTCGGGACATCGCCGTGGCTGGAGGAGAGCCCCAACTCCTCCCGGAGTCGTTCGAGGCGCGGCGAGGTATCGAGTCGATCCTGTCGAGAGAGCCGTCGCCGTTGCCGACCCCATCGCTCGATGACCAGGGCGACGCCGTGGTAGGTCCCCCAGATCACGAACGTCCACTGGGCGCCGTGCCACAGGCCGCCCAGGGCCATGGTGGCCAGCAGGTTGATCGAGGTACGTCGAGCGCCGCGCTGGTCACCGCCAAGTGGGATGTACACGTAGTCACGCAGCCAGCGAGAGAGGGTCATGTGCCATCGGCGCCAGAACTCGCTGAGCGAGATCGCAGCGTACGGACGGTCGAAGTTCTCCGGGAAGCGGATCCCCAGCAGCAACGCCACACCGAGGGCGATGTCGGTGTATCCCGAGAAGTCGGCGTAGATCTGAGCGGCGTAACCGAGGATCGCCGCAATGATGTCCACCGAGCCGTAGGCCGTCGGGGCGGCGAACACCGGATCCACCAGGGACTGGGCGAGCACGTTGGCGATCACCACCTTCTTGAACAGGCCCCGGGCGATCAGGCGGAGGGCCCGCGTGGCGTCCACTGAGAGCGGATCGGGTTCGATCAGCAACTGCGGGAGGAACTCGGACGCTCGAACGATCGGCCCGGCCACCAGGTGGGGGAAGAACGACAGGTAGACCCCGACGTCGAGCAGGTTCGACGGTTCGATGTCGCCACGACCGATGTCGACCAGGTACGAGATGGCACAGAACGTGAAGAACGACACCCCGATCGGGAGCGCCACCTCGAACAGCAAGGGGGTCGGAGCGAGTCCCAGGGGTCGCAGCGCCGTGATGAGGGAGTCGACGAAGAACCCCCAGTATTTGAAGAAGCCCAGCACTACCAGATGACCGATGACCCCCCAACGAACCGCCCACCTCCGCCCTGGGGCGGTCTGGGCTCGGCCAACGAGCATCCCCATGACGGTGGTGAACAGCACGCTCACCCCGAGCAGAGCTACGAACCGAACGTCCCACCAGCCATAGAAGACGAGGCTGGCCGCGAGCATGAAGATCTTCCACGCGGTGATCCGGCTCCGCAGTCGCCATGCCACACCGAGGACCAACACGAAGAAGATCGCGAAGGTGTAGGTCGGGAACAGCACAGATCACTCATAGCCGAGGAAACGACCCGGGGCGCGGATCGGCCGCCCCGAGAGGCGGCCGATGTCTTCCTGGTGGAGGTGATGGGAGTCGAACCCACGACCTCCTCGATGCGACCGAGGCGCTCTAGCCAGCTGAGCTACACCCCCAGGAACGAAGCGATGACACTACCCGCAGCGATGCCACCTTCGACACCCGACCGCTCGTCAGTCGACGAAGTGACCGGGCGAAGTGACTGGGCGAAGTGAGTCAGCGGCCCACGCTGCGGCGCTGCGGCGCCAGCCTGACGGGCAGGGGCCGTGACGGTAGATAGGCCACGTGCGACTGGACCTGCCGGGCCTGCCCCATCCGGAGCACCGCGGCCAGATAGCCGAGCAGCGCGACGTCGATGAGTAGGTGGATCACCAGGAACGGCCCCCCGAAGGTGATGCTGGCGAGCAACGACAGCATGGCCATGCCGCCGAGGGACACGATGATCTCCTGGCGGCGCTGAGCCGCACTCGGACGAACCTCGGGCGCCGGGCGCCTTGAACGGTTGGCTGGGGCAGGACGATTGACTGGGGCAGGCCGGGGGGAGAACTGGACCACATTGTCCCGGGCGGCCGGCCCAAGTGAGATCGGTGATGTCGGCCGGGCGGCACCGATTGCCCGGCCCACATGAGGATTGGCCTGCTCCAGGGTGGAGAGGTGACGGGAGAAGGACGCTATGGAGTCCCCGGAGCGCCGATGCTGGAGGCGCCGGATCGCATCAGGCGCCAGCACTGCGATCCAGAGGGCTGCGAGTCCCAGTAGCAACGGCATCTGCACGTTCAGCTCACCTGTCCCTGTCGGCCGTCACGTCGCCCGATCCAGCTGGTCCTGTCGAGAGAGGCCCTCGAGCGGCGGATCAGACCTGGTGGGGCCCGTGTCGGGTGTCGTCATCGGATTGCGAGCAGATGACGACGTCGGTCAATCGGTTGTCCGAAACCTAGTCAGAAACCAGGCGCCGGTCGAGTGGCCACCCTAACCGGCGCGACCGCTTCATTGCGAACATGTTACGAACGACACAGCGGGTGCCATGACGAAACGATGTCGGCGGCGGGTTCAGAGCCCGAGTTCGGCGATGTCCTCCAGGACGTCGTCTCGTCGATAGGAGCCGGACCGACCACCGTGCTTCTCCCACAACGCCACACTGCCGATGACCATGTTCTTGTCCACGGCCTTGCACATGTCATAGATGGTCAGCAGCGCCACGGTGCAGCCCGTGAGCGCCTCCATCTCCACGCCGGTTCGATCCACGGTCTCCACCGACACTTCGGCTTCGATGAAGGTGTCCTCCAAGCGGAAGTTCACCAACACCGCACCCACCAGGAGGGGATGACACAACGGGATGAGATCGGCACAACGCTTGGCAGCCTGGATGCCGGCCACCCGTGCCACGGCCAGCACGTCGCCCTTGTTCACCGCCCCACGAGCGACCAGGGAGGTCGTCTCCGTTGTCATGTGAACCCGACCCCGAGCCACAGCTCGCCGATGCGTCGCCTCCTTGGGGGTCACGTCCACCATGCGGGCACGGCCCAGGGGATCGAGGTGCGTCAAGGCGTTCTCGGGCATGGACTGATGGTATTCGAACGCCGCCGCCCGTGATCAATGAACCGCCCTGTGACCAACTGTCCAGTGAAGAAGCAAGTCCCGGCCGAAGGTCACGAACGAGCGTCGGGCTCAGCCGCCGATCTGGCTCATGGTTCGACGCGGCTGGATGAAGTGCACCTGACCGATCTCGTGGCCGGCCCACTTCGCCGCCACCTCGCCAGCAACGGCGCTCGCCACATCGTCATCGATCTCAGCGGCGGTCCGGCCCGACCGGAGCAGCGTCCGGAGATCGCGCTCGGCGTGGGCGAAAAGACAGCTCCGTAGACCGCCGTCCGCCGACAGTCGGACCCGATCGCACGATTCACAGAACGGCTGGGTGACCGAGGCGATCACCCCGACGTACCCGGCACCGTCCAGATAGCGGAACCGCTCCGCCGGCTCGGTCCCGCGCGCCGTGGTCTCGATCGGGAACACCGCGGCGATCCGTTCCAGGATCTGCGCCTGGGTCACGACCCGGTCACGGGCCCAGCCCCCATCGGCGTCCAACGGCATGAACTCGATGAACCGCATCTCGACGCCCCGATCACGCCCGAACGCGGCCAGATCCACCACCTCGTCCTCGTTCACGCCGGACATGACGACGCAGTTGATCTTCACGGGTTCGAAGCCGGCCGAAACGGCTGCGTCGATGCCCGCCAACACATGGTCGAGCTCGTCTCGGCGAGTGAGCTCGACGAACCGGTCGTGACGAAGGGTGTCGAGGCTGATGTTGATTCGCCGGATGCCGGCCGACCGGAGGGCCTCGGCCTGGTTCTCGAGCGTGGCCGCGTTGGTGGTGATGGCCAGATCCACGCCGAGCGCCGCCAGCTTCGCCACCAACACGGGGAGATGCGCCCGCATGGTGGGTTCGCCGCCGGTCAGCCGGATCGATTCGACGCCGAACCGATCCACCATGATCCGGGCGACCCGTTCGATCTCCTCGAAGGTCAGGATCTCAGAGCGCGGCAGCCACTGCATTCCTTCCTCTGGCATGCAGTAGGTGCACCGGAAGTTGCATCGATCCGTCACCGAGATCCGGAGGTCTCGATGGATACGGCCGAACGAGTCGATCAGCGGAGTGCTCACCACGGCTCCCCGAGCGGGATGACGGCGCACGTCCCGCCCGCTCCCACACCCTCGCCGTCGGCAAGGACGGCGAGAGCGTTCGCCGCAGCCATGGCAGCCATGTGGTGACTGCCTTGCCCCGGAAGCGATCGGACCTCGAAGGGCCCGTCGCCGCCCGACAGGCGCACTCTCACGAAATGGATCTTGCCGTCGGGGCGACGGGGCAGACCGTCGGGCGCTGTGGCGATCACCCGTGGACGGTCCAGGACGGAGTGGCCCATCATCTTGCGGAGCGCCGGCCGGGCGAACAGTTCGAGGCTGACCAGGGACGACACCGGATTCCCGGGAAGACCGAAAACCGGAACCGTGCGCTCACCGGATCGGACAGTTCCCACGGCCAGGGGTTTGGCGGGCTTGATGGCGATCTGCATCCATCGCATGTCACCGATCTCGTCGAGGACCGCCTTCACGAAGTCGAAGTCCCCCATGGACACCCCACCGGAGGTGACCACGGCATCACAGACAGCCACCCCGTTGAGCAGTGCGGCCCGGATCTGTTCCGGGTCGTCGGGGACCAGGCCGAGATCCACCACCTCGCACCCCAGATCGACACACGCGGCGAGCAGCGCCCGCCGATTGGAGTCGCGGATCTGACCCGGGCCGAGCGGTGTCGGGGCCTCGACCAGTTCGTCCCCGGTCGAGAAGACCCCGACCCGAACTCGGGGCACCACGGTCAGTCGCCGAGCATCCACCGTGGCACAGACCCCGAGCGCCGCCGGCCCCAACGCCGCGCCGGCGCCCAGCGCGACATCGCCCGGACGCAGGTCGTCGCCGGCGAGCCGAACCGCCGTTCCCACCTCCACCGCGCCATCGAGCACCACGACGTCGCCGTCGACGGCCGTTCGCTCCACCATGATCACGGCGTCGGCTCCTTCAGGGATGGGTGCGCCGGTCATGATCCGGATGGCCTCGCCCGGACCCACGCAGCGATCGACGACCACGCCGGCCGCCGCTGTTCCGACCACCGCCAGTCGGGCGCCGACCCCCGAATCGGCTGCCCGTACCGCGAATCCGTCCATGGCCGAATTGGCGAACGGCGGGACCGGCGCCCCCGCCAGCACATCTGCAGCCAGTACCAGACCCGCTGCATCGTCGAGGTCCATCACGACCTCCGCCAGTTGTGAGACCTCGCCGAGCACGTGCCGGCGCGCTTCGTCGAACGAGATCATTTCGTCATGCTACGCACCGAACCCGGCGTTGTGTCCCTGCCACGCTGGCGATCCAGGATGCCGGCGCCCGCGACGTCAGACGATGCCCTCGCGTCGGCAGATCTCGGCCAGGATCGCCCGGAACTCCGGACCCAGGTCCTCTCGCTCCAGAGCAAGTTCCACTGTGGCTCGGAGGTAGTCGATCTTCTTGCCGATGTCGAAGCGACCCTCATCGAAGATCATCCCCATCACCGGCTCCTCCTTGATGAGCAGCGCAATGGCATCGGTCAGCTGGATCTCTCCGCCCACACCCGCCTCGACGTGGGACAGCGCCTCGAAGATCCCGGGCGTGAACAGGTACCGACCGACAATGGCCAGGTTGGATGGGGCGTCCTCGGCTTTCGGCTTCTCGACCACGTCGACAATGCGACAGGACGTGGCCGTACGATCCTCCGGCGCGGCGCAGCCGTAGGCGCTGATGTCCGCCGGAAGGACCTCCATGAGCGCAACGGTCGATGCTCCGGTGGCCTGGTAGTTGGCGATCATGTCGGGGAGCAAGGTTGAGTTGTGATGCATGATGTCGTCGCCGAGCAGCACTACGAACGGATGGTCACCGACGTGCTTGGCCGCCACGGACACGGCGTGCCCGAGTCCGAGCGGTTCCCCTTGGCGCACGTAGTGGATGTCGGCCAGGTCGGCCAGGGCCTTCACCTGCTCGAGATCGTCGATCTTACCCTTGGCCGAGAGCTGATTCTCCAGCTCGACGTTGCGGTCGAAGTGGTCCTCGAGGCTGCGTTTGTTCCGGCCCGTGATGATCAGGATGTCATCGATTCCGGCAGCCACCGCCTCCTCGACCACGTACTGGATGGACGGACGATCGACGACCGGCAGCATCTCCTTGGGCATTGCCTTGGTCGCCGGCAGGAAGCGCGTCCCCAGGCCCGCAGCGGGGATCACAGCTTTGCGGACGGGTCCGTACACCATTCGTCTCCTCGATCTCAGGTGAGCTCAGACGTGGCCGCGTGACGTTCCCGCCACGGACAGCGCCGGAAGCCATTGGAGACGCAGCGAGGCCCTGTGTCAATGGCGCCCCGGCACCTCGGGTACGAATACCCAGAGACGCCCAGGCAAACGGCCCACCCCACCACCACTCGGTGTGCCGGATTCCAGCCGAGCCGATCAGCCCGATATCGTGCCACTTCGACGATCGCCGTCGCCCCGGAGCTCCGCCCGGGCGTCGGCCACGCAGAGCAACTGGCCACGCGAGCCCTCCGGCCAACAAAGGATCACCGATATGCCCACCTATGACTACCGCTGCCGTGACTGCAGCCACGAGCTGGAGGTGACCCAGGCCTTCACCGACGAACCGCTGACGGTCTGCCCGAATTGCCAGGGCAGTCTCCGCAAGGTGTTCAGCGCTGTGGGGATCTCGTTCAAGGGGTCCGGCTTCTACAAGACCGACAGCCGAGGCAAGTCATCGTCGGAATCGAGCGGCTCGAGCTCGGAGTCATCCTCTGAGTCGTCGGGATCATCGTCGGAGTCATCCTCGGGCTCATCGTCCGGGTCGAGCACCGAGGGCTCATCGGGTTCGAGCGAGAGCTCATCGGGTTCCAGTTCCGGTTCCGACGGATCGAGCACAGCTGCCCCGGCGTCCACCCCCGCCTCGAACACGGGATCCGGATCCGGGTCGGGCACCTCGGCGGTCAAGAAACCGAGCGGCTCGCCCACCGCTCCCTGACGCCCGGTCCCCACCGCGGGACCGGGCCCCTCAGCTTCCCCCACCGGACCCGCCACGAGGGACCGTGAACTCTCCAACCAGCCGTGCCATACGTTCGATGGTCACCCGCCTCCGAACCCGGATCCAGATTCTCGGTCCGCTGCGGGTCGCCGCCACCCTGGGGCTCCTGGCCGCCAGTGCAGTCGGACTGGTGTACGCCGGCACCGAGCCGACAACCAGCAGCGCGTCATCAACGGGCCCCGGCACCGGGTTGATCAGGGGCTCCGATGAAGCGCTGACCGACGTCACGCCCCTCCAAGAGGCCCTCAGGCCCGACGAAGCCGCCGTTGCCACCTCGCCGTCGCTCCTCCCGCCACAGATCAGCGTCGGCGATCGCGTTCTGATCCTGGCCGGGTACCTCGACCAGGACCCATTGGCCGGCCCCACTGCCCCGCAGAACGACGGCTTGGACCCCACCCCGGGCCGTGTCATCGGTGTGGATCCTGCTGCGGTCACACTCGCCGTCGACGTGACCGACCTGGCGGAGGTGGCCGGGCCGCTCGTCGGCGGAGCCGCGACCGTCGTCGTGGTGTCGGCTGGACGGTGACTCGGCTGGCGGATGACTCGGCTGGCGGGTGACTCGGTCGACCGGTCAACCAATGAGCTGGGTCAGATCCCCAGTGCCTCGGCGGCCAGGTCGAGCGTGCTGTCGTCCACGGTCAGATCAGTGCAGACGGAGAACCAGAGCTGTTGCTCCTCGACGAACGAGGGCAGTCGGCGCAACGTGGCAACGATCTCGGCCCAGGTGACCCCCAGCTCGTCGAGCCCGGTGCGCATCCGGGCCGCATCGCAGATCGCTCGCGGCCGCGTCGGATCGTTGGCCTGGATCGCCGACATGACCAGGACCCCGAGGGCCACCAACTCGCCGTGCATGATGGTCCGACCGGTCACGGCCTCGAAGGTGTAGGCGAAGAAGTGCTCGCTGCCTTCCTCGAACCGGGCGTGGCGAAGTTCGTGACACCGCCAACCCACGTCGCGGTGCAGCTCCATGAGTCGTCGTATGCCGTCGTCGGTTCCCTCGGCCAGTTCCGGCGCCAGGTCGGACAGCTCGGCCAGGTAGTCCAACGACATCTGCGCTGCGCCCTCGTCCCACGGGTGATCCTCGACCCCGGCATCGACGGCCAGGCGCCAATCGAAACGAGCGGTGTGACAGCTGAGGACATCGCCGATTCCGCCTCGCACCAGTGCTGCCTCCGCCGATCGCATCAGGTCGAAGTCGACCCAGACGGCCTCCGGTACGGCGTCGCCCTCGTACCGGACTCCCCCCACATCACGCAGCGCGACCATTCGGGTGAAGCAGGCGTTCACCGAAGGAACCGAGGGCACGTTGTGGAGCGAGACGCCACGGCGCCAGGCGATCCACTTGGCCGTGTCCATGGCCGACCCACCACCAACCCCCACGATCGCATCGACCGGAGGCAAGGTGTCGACCAGCAGCTCCAGGTGTTCCGGCGACAGGTCGCCGGCGGTCACGACCTGTTCGGGCGGGTGATCGGCCTCGGTCGACACCACTGCCCACGGCTCGGGCTGGGTCACCACCAACCAGGAACCCAGGCCGGCGGTCAGCTCGGCGAACAATCCGGATCCGTAGCGGGCGGTGAAACCCTGTGCCTCGAAGCGCATATGCCCTCCCGATCCAAACTGATCATGTCGTTGCCCGATGTCGACAGACGCTACTGCCGCCACACGAGGACGTCGATTGGTTCATACCGTTGCCCAATGGATCGGAGGGGGCTAGGTTCTCCGGCACGGCCGGTTGGGGACGTGGCCTGCGACCAAAGGGGAACACTGTGAATCGATCAGTTCCGAAGGGGGCCGGACAACCGAGCCCGAAGGTGACGAGACGACGAGGTACCGGACTGCTGTCCGCGTCATTGTTGGCCGTGCTGGCGCTGTTTGCCGGAGCATGCGGCGACTCGAAGGACTCCGAGAAATCCGGCTCGGCAACGCCGGCCGCCTCGGGGACCAAGCAGGACGCCGATGTCACCGAGATCAACGTCTTCCTGATCCCGTCGCCATCGTCGACCTCGATCCAGAGCTTCATCCCCGAGTTCACCAAGAAGACCGGGATCAAGGTCAACTTCACCGAAACGCCCTACGCCGAGGCCCACAACAAACAGCTCCTCAGCTACAAGCAGAAGGCCGGCGCTTACGACGTGGCCCAGTTCGACAACACCTACCTGGCCAGCTTCGGCGCCAACAAGGTCATGACGCCGCTGGACGACTACCTGAAGAACTCCGCCGAGTACGACATCGCCGACTTCAGCGAGGGTCAGCAGGATTACGGCAAGTTCGACGGGACGACCTTCGGCTTGACGCTCTCGACCGAACCGATGATCCAGTGGTACCGGACCGACCTCCTCGCTGACGCCGGGCTGGAGCCTGCCACCACCTGGGACGAGTACCTGTCCAACGCCCAAGCGCTCAAGGCTGCGGGCAAGGCGGGCAATGTGCTCGGCTTCGGCCCGGGCGTGACCTGGTGGTGGATGACCCTGGTGTGGAGCTTCGGCGGCCAGCTGTACGACAAGGACCTCAAGCCGACGGTCACCAGTGACGCCGCGGTCGAGGCCACCGAGTACCTGAAGCAGCTGCTCGAAGCCGGTCCCGATGGCGCCTCATCGCTGGACGGCGACACGTCGGTCGCCAAGTTCTTCAGCACCGATGTGGGCGAGATGCTCAACTACTCCGGCTACTACGGCTCGGTGAAGACCCCGGAGAACCCCTTCGCCGGCAAGTTCGCCACCGCAGCCATGCCCAAGGGCAAGGCGGACATCACCCATCTGGCCGGCTGGAACATCGGCATTCCGTCGGACTCCAAGAAGCAGGACGCGGCGTGGCAGTTCCTCGAGTTCGTGCTCGGGAAGTCCAACGCCAAGGCCTACCTCGAATCCGGCGCCGCGGCGATCGGTCGGAAGTCGATCACCTCGGATGCGGAGTTGGCCAAGTCCGACCCGTACCTTCCGCTGCTGGACATTCCGGCTTCGTCCCGCATCGAGCGCTACCCGCAGCTCAAGGTGTGGCCGGACTTCCAGAAGGCGGCAGACGAGGCCATCACGCCGATCCTGACCGGCGACGTCGAGGTGAAGCAGGGACTCGAGGACCTCAACACGAAGTTGGCCGGGATCCTCGCTGGCGAGAACGAGCGACGGCGCGGCGGTGACAGCCGCCGCGCGGTCGAGGAGCGCACGTCGAGCCCGGTGGGTCGCCACCGGGCTCACCGCGCCGTCCTGGCTCCTGCTCCTGGCCCTGTTCGCCATCCCGATCGGGATCGGGATCTGGCTCTCGTTTCGAAACGAGGCGCTGAACTCGTTCGCCGAGCCCCGGTTCGTGGGGCTCGACAACTATCAGCGGATGGTCACCGAGCCCACCAGTGGGGAGCTGATCGACGCCGCAGTCGTCACGGTGATCATCATGGGACTGGGTCTGGCCATGCAGCTCCCGATCGGCGTTGGTCTGGCCGTGTTGCTCAACCGTCAGCTGAAGTTCAGCCGGTGGTACCGATCTGCGCTGCTCATCCCCATGCTGTTGACCCCGGTGGCGGTGGGACTCATGTGGCGGTTCATGCTGGACACCGACACCGGCGTCATCAACTGGCTCCTTGAACGGGTCGGCCTCTTCGGCCCGGACTGGTTGGGATCCCGGTGGGGCGCGCGAGTCGCCGTGGTACTGGTCGACTCGTGGCAATCGATCCCGTTCGTGATGTTGTTGATCCTGGCCGGGCTCGCCGGCATTCCGGACGGGCCCGACGAAGCAGCTCGGGTCGACGGAGCGTCGTCGTTGCAGGTCTTTCGCCGGATCACCCTGCCTCAGCTCAAGCCGGTCCTCTATGTGGTGCTCATGATCCGGGTCATCGACACATTCAAATTGTTCGACACCATCTTCATCCTCACCCGAGGCGGCCCCGGCACGGCCACCCAGACCCTGGCCATGTACAACTACTCGCTGGGCTTCGTGCTGCTGAAGACCTCGCAGGCCGCCGCCCTGGGGACCGTGCTGGCCATCATCACCCTGCCGGTCTACTTCTTGTGGCAGCGTGCCTCGCGGGCGGTCGAGGCGTGAGTCGGCAATCAAGACGGGGGGATCTCGTGGCCCACGTGCTGCTCGGTTTCGCCACGTTGACTGCGCTCTTCCCGGTGTTCTGGACCGTGACGACGTCCATCAAGACACGCGAGGACTCGTTCTCCGATCCCCCCAAGATCGTGAACTTCGAGCCGACGGCCAAGAACTACCGCTCGCTGCTGGGCAAGCAGGAGTTCACCGACGTTCTCTGGAACACGGTGATCGTCACGGTCTGCTCGACGATCCTGTGCGTGACCATTGGTGGGCTGGCTTCCTATGCGTTGGCCAGAAACCGTCTCTTTCCGGGACGACGACCCCTCGAGGCGGGGCTGGTGTTCGTCCGGGCCATGCCGGGCATCGTCATCATCGTCCCGCTCTACCGCCTCATCGCCGACCTGGGCCTCTACGACAGCAAGCCGACCATGATCGTCATCTACACCGCGGTCAACCTGCCGTTCGCCATCTGGCTCATGAAGAGCTTCTTCGAGCAGATCCCCATCGAGTTGGAGGAGTGCGCCGGCGTGGACGGCGCATCTCGGTGGACGACCATCCGCCGAGTCGTACTCCCGCTGGCCTCGCCCGGGCTGGCCGCCACCGGGATATTCATCTCCCTGCTGACGTGGAACGAGTTCATCATCCCGGCGCTGCTCGGCGGGAACAACACCAAGACGCTGCCGGTGTACATCTCGGGGTTCGTGGCCAACCGGAGCTTCGACTGGGGTCCGCTCGCCGCGGCCAGTTCGCTGGCCATCGTTCCGATCGTGATCCTCACCGTGGCCATCCAGCGTCGGCTGGTGTCCGGCCTGAGCTCCGGCGCGGTGAAGGGGTGACCGGGTCGAACGGACGGCTGGTCGACCGACACCAGCTGGTGCGCCAAGCCCAGCGGGCCGCCACGTTGCGAACGATCGTGGAATCCGGCCCGATCTCCCGGGCTCACGTGGCCGCAGAGCTCGGACTGGCCAAACCGACCGTCTCCATGTTGGTGGCAGACCTCGAGCGCGAACGGCTGGTTCGGGCAGTGGGGCGCAGCAGCGGCAGCGTCGGCCGCTCAGCCACCCTGTTCCGATTCGACCCGAGGGCCGGCTTCGTCATCGGCGCAGACCTCGGGGGAACCAAGCTCCGGGTGGCGCTGGCCGACCTGGCCGGGCGCATCGTGGCCGAGGACGTCGTTCCGACCGACGAACGGGGCGGGCGATCCGTCGCCGACCAGATCGCCGACACAGCCCGTTCCATGGCGACCACCGCGCGGATCTCCTGGAAGCGTGTCCGTCAGGTCGTGGTGGGCGCCCCGGGGATCATCGGGCAGGACGGGCGCCATGAGTTGGCCCCGAACATCTCCGGGTTCGACGGAATCGATCTCGTCCACGAGCTCACGATCCGCACCGAGCGCCCCGGTCAGGTCACCAATGACGTCAACCTGGCGGCTGTGGGCGAACGTTGGATGGGAGCCGCCATGGGATGCGACGACTTCGTGATCCTGGCCATCGGGACCGGGGTCGGTGCCGGCATCGTGTCGGGTGGTGTGCTCCTCACGGGAAGCAGGGGGGCGGCCGGAGAGGTGGCCTATCTCCCGATCGGGGGAGATCCGTCTCGACCCGCGGCGCGCCGCCGCGGCGCTCTCGAACTCGCCGCCTCGGGATCGACTCTGGCCCGCGGGGGACGATCAGCAGAAGAACTGTTCGCAGCAGCCGAGCGAGGCGACCATCGCGCCGCGGCCAAGGTCGCCAGCGAGGCCGAGCTGCTGGCTCACGCCATCGTGGCACTTGCCTCGGTGGTCGACCCGTCCCTGGTCGTGCTGGCCGGTGGGGTGGGGTCGAACCCGGCACTCGTTGCTCCGGTCTCGGCCGCCCTGGACCGAATTTCGCCGTGGCCGATCCGGATCGCCACGACTGCTCTGGGGGATCGTGCGGGATTGCTGGGCGCCGTGTCGATGGGCTGCGACGCAGCCATGGCCGATCTGTACCAGGGTGCTCCCGTTGCCGGGGCGTCGCCGAGACGCGCGAGCACGAGGAGCCACACGTGATCGGTGAGCCATTCGAGGTGGTCGAAGCGACGGCCATCGATGTGCTGGCGGGCCTCGGGCGGTACACCATTGCCGTCAATGACCCGCCGTGGTCTGCTGTAGCAGGCTCGATCCCCCCGCCGGTCCGGGTGATCGACGCCTGGGAGATGGAGCTGTCCCACCTCGACCGGCTGGTCGCCGAGGACGTCGACTGCGATGTGGTCGTGGGTTTCGGGGGCGGAACGGCACTGGACACCGCCAAGTACCTGGCCTGGCGGACCGGGCGGCGCCTGGTACAGATCCCGACCATCACCTCGGTCGACGCCGGCTTCACCGACGCAGTCGGCGTCCGAGATTCCGGACGGGTTCGATACGTCGGCGTGGTCCGACCAGAGTCCGTGGTGCTCGACCTCGACCTGATCCGGTCCGCCCCGCTGCACCTCAACCGGGCAGGAATCGGCGACATCCTGAGTTGCCACACCGGCCTGTTCGACTGGAGGCTGGCCGTCGATGCCGGACATGACCCGCCCTGGCGCCACGATCTGGGCGACCTGGGACGGGTACTGCTCGGCCAGCTGGCCGACGCGGCACCGGACATCGCTGCTGTGTCCACCGACGGTGTCCGATTCCTGGCCGACGCCTACCGGCGAATCGGCGCAGCCTGCGCCGAAGCCGGACACTCCCGATTCGAGGAAGGCAGCGAGCATCACTGGGCCTACTGCTACGAGCACCGGACCGGCGCACACCAGGTGCACGGCGAGCTCATCGCCTTCGCGGTGGTGGCCATGAGCGTGCTGCAGGGCAACGACCCGGAGTGGGCAGCCGACCTCGTGGCCCGGACCGGATGCAGAGCTCATCCAGACGACCTGGGAATCACGCGGGAGCAGTACGTCGACGCCCTCGTCGAACTCCCTGACTACGCGCTGGCCGAGGCCCTCGACATCACGTTCGCCACACTCGACAGGCCGGCGATCGACCTCACTGCGGTGAGCGAATCGTGGGAGCTCGTCTGTTCACTCCCGAAGGGGCGCTGATGTCGACCATCGACCTGATCGGGCTCACCAAGGAGTTCGACGGCGGCGGTCTGGCCGTCGACCACCTCGACCTGCACATCGACGACGGGGAGTTCCTCGTGCTGGTCGGGCCCTCCGGGTGCGGCAAGACCACCAGCCTGCGCATGGTCGCCGGGCTCGAAGAGATCACCAGCGGGGAGATCCGCCTCGACGGCGAGCTGGTCAACGACGTCACGTCCCGCCGACGCGATGTCGCCATGGTGTTCCAGAACTACGCGCTCTATCCGCACATGACGGTGTTCGCCAACATGGCGTTCGCGCTCGAGATCCGTCGCATCGACAAGGCGGAAGTGAAGCGCCGTGTCCACGAGGCCGCCGAAGTGCTGGACCTCACCGAGCTGCTCGATCGCAAGCCGAAGTCCCTGTCCGGCGGCCAGCGCCAGCGGGTGGCCATGGGCCGGGCCATCGTCCGCGAACCGCGAGCGTTCCTCATGGACGAACCGCTGTCGAACCTGGACGCCAAGCTGCGCGTCCAGATGCGAGCGGAGATCGCCCGGCTGCAACGGCGACTCGGCGTCACCACGCTCTATGTCACCCACGATCAGACCGAGGCCATGACCATGGCTGACCGGGTGGCGGTCCTTCGCAAGGGCGTGTTGCAACAGGCCGCATCGCCGTTGGAGCTGTACGAGGAGCCGGCCAATCTGTTCGTGGCCGGCTTCATCGGATCGCCGGCCATGAACCTGGTGACCGGAACCGTGTCCGATGCCGGAGAGATCACCGTTGGCTCCGCCACGCTGCGGCCTGGTGACCGCTGGTGGCAGCGACATCCGTCGTTGGCCGGCCAGATCGGTCGGGAGATCGCCGTCGGCATCCGGCCCGAAGACCTCGGCATCGCCAGTTCACCGACCGCTGGGGTCAACGGCCAGCTGCAGGTTCGGGTGGAGTTGGTCGAGCTGCTCGGCGCCGAGGTCTACCTCCACGGTCGCGTCGATGCTCCGGCCGTTCGTAGCGCCGATCTGCGGGAGATCGCCGCCGATGTCGACGCCACCGCGGCCGCTCGTCTCTCCGGTCAGGCCGGGAACAGCGAGATCGTGGCGCGCTGCGGGCCGAGGACCCGGGCCGCCATTGGCGATCTGATCGAGCTGACGGTGGACACCGACCGCCTGCACGTCTTCGACGCGGGAACCGGAGCGTCGCTGGCCGCCCGCTGACACCGGGGCGAGGGACTCAGACGCCGGCCATCGAGACGTCGGCGATGACGACCGATCCGACGTGATCCCCGCCGATCAACCATTCCGCGTCACCGCCGATCTCGACGATGTCCGCCAGCATGCGTTGCAACGTCCCTGCGATGGTGACCTCCCGAACGGGCTCGGCCGGCTGACCGTGTCGGATCATGGTGCCAGGGGCCCCCACGGAGAAGTCGCCCGAGACGGGGTTGACCCCGCTGTGCAGGCCCTGGAGCTCGTGGACGATCAGACCGTGGTCGATACTGGCCACCAGCTGATCCCAGGTCCGCTCCCCCGATGGCACCACCAGGACCTGGGCACCAACGCTGGGAAGTGACCGAGTGCCACGTTGGGCCGATCCGGTCGAGGTCGTGCCCGCACGCCTGGCCGTGGCGCTGTTGTGGAGAAATCCTTGGAGCACGCCGTCGACGATGAGCGGCGTCCGACGGCACGCCAGGCCTTCGCCGTCCCAGGTTTCGGCGGCGAGCGACTCCGACCGGGTCGGGTCGTCGACCAGCGTCAGCAATGGCGACGCCACCTGTTGGCCCAGCCGCTCGGCGAACGGCGAACGGCCCTTGGTGACCGACTCGCCGTCGAGCATTCCCGACACGATGCCGAGCAGCGTGGCGGCCAGACGCGGTTCGAGGAGGATGGTGAGACGAGCCGACGCGGGCTTGGTGGCGCCGAACAGGCGAACGGTGCGTTCCACGACCTCGCGAACGGCTCGCTCGGTGTCGAGCCCGTCCGGGGACCGGGCCGCGGTTCCCCCCGACCCGGACTGGGTCTCGTCGCCATCGGAGGCCAGGGCCTGCACCCCCAGCGAGCACGAGGTCCCCCGCTCGGTGGCGGACAACCCGTTCGTTGCCGCATAGGCCGTCCGATAGGCGGCGTCGGACCAGGCGGCCACCCGCACTCCTGTGATCCGCTGGTCGCCGGCCTCGACCCGCCGCTCGATATCGAGTGCCCGCTCGATCTTCTCCTCGGCGGTCATGGACACGATGTCCTCCGACCACTGGTCGTGGACCACGCCGGGCACGCCGTCGGGGTCGGCCAGGCCGGCGTGGGGATCCACCGCAGAGAACGCCAGGTTGTCGCGAGCGTCGAGCAGCGTCTCGGACACGACGTCGGGGTCGAGGCTCCCGGCATGGGCGAATCCGACCCGGCCATCTCGAATCACGCGGACGCCGATCGCCGCAGAGCCGGCAGAGGTGAACGCCTCGACCTCGCCGCCGAAGACCCGAACCGAGGTGGACCGGCCGGCGGACACCATCACGTCGAGATCCTCGCCCGGCTGTGCCCGATCGAGGACCGACGCAGCGATCGAGGACAGATCGGTCTCAGTCATCGCCGCTGCCCGAGACGGTCACATCGGAGATCACCAATGACACACCGGCGGCCTCCATGGGGAAGAACTCGAGGTCGGCGCCGACTTCGACCACGTCGGTGAGCATTCGTTGAATGGTCGAGCCAATGGTCACCTCCCGAATGGGCTCCGCCACCGAACCGCCACGGATCCGCATCCCTTCGATCCCCGTCGAGAAATCACCGGAGACGGGATTCACCCCGGAATGCAGGCCGGAGACCTCCTGCACCAGCACGCCGTCATCGATGTCGGCCAAGAGTTCGGCCGCCTCGCGGGTCCCCGGCAGGAGCACCACGGCCTGGGGTCCGGGTGATGGCGTGGAGCGGAAGCCGTGACGGACCGCCGA
>Ga0105044_10001021_pt1 | contig 36441 bp, 29 predicted proteins | sample MAT01_FD_78092 | JGI IMG/M metagenome (GOLD analysis project Ga0105044, IMG submission 78092) | Freshwater microbial communities from Lake Fryxell liftoff mats and glacier meltwater in Antarctica - MAT-01 | ecosystem: Environmental > Aquatic > Freshwater > Ice > Liftoff microbial mat | place...
CTCGAGCGCCCTCGCGGCCAAGGAGATGAAAGGCGTCCTCACCGTTTACAGCGAAGGCCTGGGTCGGGGCGCCGTCTTCACTCTAGAATTGCCCGTCGCTCCATTCGCCCCACTACGGTGAGACCCCTCGCCACGGCCCGTTTTATTCCTATCCGCCCAACCGACTCCCGCCCATAAATCATATGCAACCACCCGCCACCCCCTCGTGCCCTGAGGCTCAACCGGATGCCGCTAGCCTCGACCCTGTTCTGATGGCCGCCCTGTTGGAAAACTTTCCCTTCCGCATATATTTCAAGGATTGCCATAATCGTTTCATCGCCGTTGGCCGACAAATGCTGCTCTGGTATGGCTGCACCGAGACCGAGATTCTCGGCAAGACCGACGAGGAATTTTTGCCCACCGGGCAGGTGCAAGATGCCCTGGACGATGAAAACCAAATCCTGAAAACCGGTCAGCCGGTACTGAATCTGGAAAGGCAATTCACCTCCCCCACCGGCGAAGTCACTTGGGGCCTCATGAACAAAATGCCCCTCCGCAATGCACACGGAGAGATCATCGGCACCTTCGGTTACACCGAGGACATCACCAAGGAAAAGGAAATGAATCTCTCGCTGAAAAGCGTCCAGACCGCCTTGGTGGATGCGTCCCGCATGGCCGGCATGGCTGAGGTCGCCACCGGGGTGCTGCACAATGTCGGCAATGTGCTCAACAGCCTCAACGTCTCTTCCTCAATCATCAGCACCGGTCTGCGCCAGTCAAAGGCGGACAGCCTCGCCAAACTCGGGCAGCTCCTCCAGGAGCACTCCGAAGACCTTGGAAAATTTGTCACCGAAGATCCCAAAGGAAAAAAAGTTCCCGAATTTCTCGAATCCCTTGCCCAGCATTTCAGCGCCGAACGGGACCGCCTGCTGCAAGAAGTGGAGATGATGCAAAAGAACGTGGATCACATCAAAGAGATCGTCTCCATGCAACAGACCTATGCGAGCATGGCCGGCATGGTCGAGCCACTGGATGCAGCCAGCCTGATAGAAGATGCGCTCCGCATGAACAACAGCACCCGGGGTCGGAATCTGGTCAAGATCACCCGGGACTTTCAACCCGTGCCAAACATCATGGCCGAAAAAGGCAAAGTGCTGCAGATCCTCGTCAATCTCATCCGCAACAGCAAACATGCTTGCGATGAAAACGGCCGCGAGCACAAGGAGATCACCCTGCGCGTGATCGCCGGAGAACCGGGCCGGGTACACCTCATCGTCAAAGACAACGGCATCGGTATTCCCGCAGAAAATCTGCTCAACATATTTCAGCATGGATTCACGACCAAAGCCGAGGGCCATGGATTTGGCGTTCATTCGAGTGCCACCGCCGCACGGGAAATGAAGGGCTCACTCACCGTCCAAAGTGACGGAGCCGGCCAGGGCGCGACCTTCATCCTCGATCTGCCGGTCGCCGATGCGTGGGCCCGGCCCAATACGACTTTGCCACTGTAGGCTGCGCCCGTTCCTCACGGCCGGTTGAGTTGAGCCTGTCCGTTATTCATCAGTGCACAGGGTGCGATACACGGCCACAATCCGTGATTTCTCACTCGCAAGCACACTGGCGTCCACTAGGAACGACCTTCCTCCATCGACATGCAACGCCTCCTCGTTCCCGCCCGCACCCTCATTGCCAATCGGGATTTTTTCGTTCTGCTGGTCTGCAACATTCTGCTCGGATTAGCCTACTCGTTCATCGCGCCGTTCATGTCGCTGTTCGGCACGCTGGAAGTGCACATGACCGAGATGGTGTTTGGCCTCTTCATGACCACGACGGTTATTAGCGCGATCGTGATCAGCACGATACTCGCGCGCTGGTCAGACACGCATCTTTCCCGTCGCGCGGTCCTCTCGTTCAGTTCATTCTGCGGCGCACTCGGCTATGGGGGCTACGCCTATTGCCGGGATGTCATTTGGTTAACCGTCATCGGTTCGACCCTGCTCGCGGTTGCGACCACGACATTCTCTCAGCTGTTCGCTCATGCGCGCGAATTACTCGCCCGTTCGCCAGTTCCCGCAAACGAGACTCCGCTCTATATGAATGTATTCCGGATGTTCTTCGCGCTCTCTTGGACGATTGGTCCCGCCCTTGGGGCGTGGGCCCTCACCGCGTGGTCCTATCAGGGGATTTTTCTCCTGGCCGCTGCCACCTTTCTCGTTCTGTTTGCCGTGATCCTCTGGCAAATTCCCTCGGTGCCGCCACCAGCAGCCAGTGCAGCCGCAAAAGCCAAACTCACTCCCTTGACCGAGGCCTTGCGTCGTCCTAATCTCTTGGCCTATTTTTCCGGTCTGACCCTCATCTGTGCCTGCGTCACCATGGGCATGATGAATCTGCCCTTGCTCGTACTCCAAGATCTGGCGGGTAATCAAAAGCAAATCGGCCTCTGCTATGTGGTCGCCCCGATTTTCGAACTGCCCTTCATGTTCTACTTCGGTTGGAAAGCCTCCCGCGGTGATCAGGCCAAAATCATGCGCTGGGGCGCGGGCATCGGTATCGTCTATTACGCACTGCTCGCCATGGTTCACGCTCCCTGGCATATCTATCCGGTGCAAATTCTCAGTGCGGCGATGATCGCCGTTACGTCGGGCGTCGCCATCACCTTCTTTCAGGACTATCTCCCCGGCCAGATGGGTACGGCCACCAACCTCTATTCCACGGCAACGCGGATCGGCTCGACCGCCGGCTATCTGGCGTTTGGTTTGCTCGCCCACCTCCTCGGACACCGGGGCGTCTTCGTGATTTGCACCGGACTCTGCGCGGTCGCCTTGCTGCTTTTCTATCTGTTCCGTCCCCGCAAAGCCAAAGCCGTAACCGCATCTCCCCCGTGACGTCGGCCGTTTTTTATTCAGTCAAATTTTGCTTCAATCAATTGGGATTGAATCCTAGCCCTGTCCGGTGCCCCCTCGCTGAGTCTCGCCGATTAAGGTGACGCGGTGGGCACGGACCGATGAATCGTGACATGTCGGTTATCACGCCGTCAAAAATGCGCGTGACGACTAGCATAAAATAATAATAGCCGAACCTTTAGAAAGTTCGGCTATTAAAACTGGCGGGATGGACGGGACTCGAACCCGCGACCTTCTGCGTGACAGGCAGACGCTCTAACCAGCTGAGCTACCACCCCGAAATCGGGAAAGAGGCGGAACGTAGATTCCGACTTAGGCAAGTCAAGCCGTTGTTTTCACTTTCATGCACCAGTGATTTTTCTGACAAAATACAGCGCATTTTGCCGATCTTGCGCGATTTGAGCGCGCAGCTCAGTTACACCAGAAAATTTCTTTTCCGGCCTCAAAAAATGCAGCCAATGGACCGTCAGCTTACTGCCCGGGCCCAGTGTGGTTTCGCCTAAAACATGTACTTCTAACAAAGGTCGGGTGTCCTGCCCAACCGTCGGTCGCAAGCCGTAGTTGGCAACCCCCAGACTGGTCTTGCCCGTCTCATCCACGATCGACACCACATAAACTCCATAGCTCGGGCGCAACTCGGGTTCCCACGCGAGATTCAATGTGGGAAATCCCAGCTCCCGGCCTAATCGCCGCCCTGTCTGCACGGTGCCCGTAGAAAAATACGAATAACCGAGCAAGGCGTTTGCTTCGGCCATTTTTCCGCCCGTGATCAACTCCCGAATCCGCGAACTGCTGATCGGTGCCCCGTCATGATTGAGTCGCGGCGCACTGAAGACCTTCACCCCAAACTTGCCGGTTTCCTGAATTAATAAGGCCACATCTCCTTCCCGCCCCCGACCAAAACGCCAGTTTTCCCCCACATAGATAACCGCCAACTGCGGCAGACTGCGCTGCAACAAGGGCACAAAATCCCGCGCACCGACCGCCGCAAACTCAGCGGAGAATTCCTGCTCAATTAGGAAATCGAGATCATATCGCGCCAGCACCTGCCGCTTGGCTGCTTGACTGAGTAGCAGGCGCGTAGGATTTTCTGGTCGCAGAAGCCGGCTGGGGTGTCCGCGAAAAGTGAGTACTCCCGCCAAGCCGTCACTGCTTCGCGCCGATTCAATGGCGGTCTCGAGGACGGATTGATGACCGCGATGCACCCCATCAAACATACCGATCGCCAAATGAGTGGGTTGCGCCGGGAGCGACACGGTTGCCAGGCCATCAAACTGTCGCAGCGCTCTCACAACGCCACACTGGGTGCCGCGTCACGAACCGGGATCAGGCGCTTTTCGATTTCGGCCAGTGACATCTCCTGGATCGCATCCAGCGTCGTACACTGAGTGATGTTAAATTTTCCGCTACCCGTCCGGCGCAGGGCCGAGAGATGCGCCCCGCAGCCGAGCTTGGCGCCGAGATCATGCGCCACGGTGCGCACATAGGTGCCCTTGGTGCAGTCGAGCCGGAAAGTCAGTTTGGGCAGTGTGAGCGAGAGCAACTCGAAGGCGGCGACGCGGATAAAACGGGGCTCACGTTCAATTTCCTCACCCTGCCGGGCCATCTTATACAAGGGAACTCCGCCTACTTTAATCGCGGAGAACATGGGCGGCGTCTGGTATTGATCACCCAGAAAAGTCTTCATCGTCTCCTTTAACTCCACTGCCGTAAGCGGCGGGACCGGCCGGGATTCCATCACCTCACCCTCGGCGTCTTGGGAATTAGTGGTGCTGCCGAGCGTGATTTCTCCCTCATAAACCTTATCGACGCTGATGAGATACTGGGAAATTTTCGTGGCCTTGCCAATGAGCATGATGAGCAATCCCGTCGCCATCGGATCAAGCGTGCCGGCGTGACCGATACGCTGGATCTGTAATTTCCGCCGCAGCCGATAGACCACATCGTGAGAAGTCATCCCGCCGGGTTTATCGACGAGGAGAACTCCCTCGATTTCTTTGACTGGTTTCAAGCTCATGAGGTGGCAGCGGTATCGACTTCCTGCAGACGAAGGGCGATGGCCGCGATCAACCGGGGATAAAATTCAGCCAGCGTTCCGGTGCAATTAAGTCCGGCGGCGCTCGCATGACCACCGCCGTTGAACTGGCTGGCGATCGTGTCGACCCGATAAGAACCACTCTGAGCACGCAGACTGGCTTTGATCACACCGCCGCGATCCTCAATCAGGGCGCCGATTTCGATCCCGTCGAGCGAGCGGGCATAATCCACGAGACCCTCAGTGTCCTCGACGCTGGCGCCAAGCTGCTCGAAAATGCCTTGGGGTAAAATTCCGATGCAGGCGCGCCCGCCGCACTCGAGTTTGAGGGACCCGAGAAAATGTTGCACCAGCTTCAACTTGCCCACCGATTCCCGCTCGAAGAGTTCCTGGCCGACGATGGCCGGCTCGGCACCCCTCGCCAGCAAGGCGCCGCAAATATGAAACACCCGCTCGGTCGTGGAAGAAAAACGAAACTGCCCGGTATCAGTCATAATGCCGGTGTAGAGCGCCTGCGCGCTGACGGGATCGATGGACAGTCCGGCATCATGGAAAAGTCCCGCGAGCAATTCCGCCGTGGCGGCCGAATGGACGTCGACAAAGTTGTACTGAGCAAAGCCGACATTGGAAACATGGTGATCGAAGCAGGCGTAAGGAGCGGGATAGAGCTGCTTGATTTTATCCCCGGCCCGGGCGTGATCGGCGCAATCAGTGAAAATCGCCACCAACCCCTCAGGCGAAATTTCGTCGCGTTGAAAAAAGGGGGTGTCGCCCACCAGAAACTTAATCCGTCGCGGGACGGCATCCGCGTTGATGCAGAGCGCGTCGATCCCCTGCGCCCGTAACATCCGGCAAAGCGCGACCTGCGAGCCGATGCAGTCTCCATCGGGACGTTGATGGCCGATGATGACGACGCGCTTTCCCTTCAGACCTGAGAGGAATTCGGCAAATTTCGCGGCCAGCTTCCGGTAATATTTCATACGGGTTGCTCGCCGCCGCCGATCTGATCGAGCAAGCCTTCGATCCGCAGGGCGCGCGTCGCGGAGGTATCATGATGAAACGTCAGCAGAGGCACGTGGCGCATCACCACATTCTTCGCGACCATGGAGCGGAGCTCAGCCAATTTCGAGCGCAGGAGGCGTTTCGCCTGCGCGACTTCGTCTTCGCTGCTTCCCACCGTGGTGAAATACACCTTGGCCTCGCGCAGATCACCCGTGGTATCGACGCCGGAAATAGTTATGCCCACCGACTCACTCGAATAGCGCGAGTGCAGGTAGGCGCTGATTTCGCGCTGCATCAATTCGTTGACGCGGAGGATGCGGTTGCTCATGGGCGGACAGGCGGCGACTGAGGGCCTCGGGGCGGGAACTTCGCTTAAAGCGAAGCTCGCACCTTTTGGATTTCGAAGCACTCGATCTTATCGCCTGCTTTGTAATCGTCGAACCCGTCGAGCCGGATACCGCACTCGAGACCGGCGCGCACTTCGTTGGCATCGTCCTTGAAACGGCGCAGCGTGCTGACCTTCCCCTCGTGCAGTGAATCCTTGCCGCGCCGGACCCGGGCCACGACGTTGCGGTTGACCTTGCCCTCGGTGACGAGACAGCCGGCCACGAAACCTTTGGAAACGGGGAAAATTTGACGGACATCGGCCACCCCGAGTTTGAGTTCCTTGAGATCCGGTTCGAGTAGATCAGCCATCATCTCTTTCACCTTGTCGCCAAGTTCGTAGATGATTTCAAAACTCTCGATGCTGACGCTGTGGTGCTTCGCGAGCGCGACCACGCCATTTTCCTGCTTGGTGTTGAAACCGATGATGACGGCCTTGGACGCACCGGCCATCAGTACATCGTTTTTGCCGATGATGCCGACGTCGGAAGCGACCACTTCCACCTTCACCTTGGTGCTCTTGATGCCTTCGAGCACGTTGCGCACCGCCTCGACTGAACCAAACACGTCCGACTTGAGCACCACGCGCAGAACTTTTTCCTGGGAAGCGGCGATATTGGCAAAGAGCGCATCGAGTGAAACATCCTTCGGCACCGCATCAGCCGTTACGGTGACTTTCTTCAAGCGGTACTCTTCCTCTTCGGCGAGCTTCTCCGCGTCGCGGGCATTTTTGACCACGGCGAATTTGCTGCCGGCATCCGGTGCACCGGACCAGCCGATGATGCGCACTGGAGTAGAAGGAGGCGCTTCCTTGATATTCTTACCTTGATCGTCGAACATCGCGCGAATTTTCGCCCAATGCGAGCCGCAGACCAAGGCATCGCCGACACGAAGAGTCCCGCGTTGCACGATCACGGTGGCGAGCGGGCCACGGCCCAAATCGATCTGCGATTCGATAATGATGCCGCTGGCTTCAGCCTTCGGATTGGCTTTCAACTCCAAAACGTCCGATTGGAGAATGATCATTTCCAGCAGCTCAGTAACGCCCTGCCCTTTGAGTGCAGATACGGGAACCGTGACGGTTTCCCCACCCCAATCTTCCGGCGTAATGTTGCGCTCCTGCATCTGCTGCTTCACGCGATCAATATTCGCACCCTTCACGTCGATCTTGTTGATCGCAGTGATGAGGGCGAATTTGTCGGGTTGCTGTTCCTTGGCCGCGAGCGCAATTTTGAGCGCTTCATCGGTCTGCGGCATGAAGCCGTCGTCTGCTGCGACGACCAGAATGGCAACGTCCGTGGCACTGGCACCGCGCGAGCGCATCTTGGTGAACGCGGCGTGACCAGGCGTGTCGAGGAAAGTAATCTTCTTGCCGTTGTGCTCAATCTGGTAGGCCCCGATGTGCTGCGTGATCCCACCGGCCTCACCTGCGGCAACATTCGCCTTGCGAATGACATCAAGCAGCGAGGTCTTGCCGTGATCGACGTGACCGAGAATACAGACCACCGGCGGACGGGTGACCAGATTCTTGACGTCTTCTTCGCGAGCTTTGTCTTCTTTGTTTTTCTTGATCTCTTCTTTCTTCGGAGCGACCGGCTGGGTTTCACCACGATGTTTGATATCGAGAAGGAATCCGTGCTTTTCTGCCAGCTTCGTGGCGACCGTCTCATCGATGGATTGGTTCATCGACGCGAAAATACTCATCTCCATCAGTTCGGAAATCAGCTTGAACGGCTTCAGCCCGAGAGCGGCCGCAAAATCGCGAACAATAACCGGCGGCTTAACATGAATAATTTTTACGCCACCTTCTTCACTCACCGTAACCGAGGAAGGAGCCGGAACCAGCGGCAGTGGCGGAGTCGCTTTCCCCATTGAGGAAATGGCCGGAGCGGGAGCGGGACGCGCAGAAGGCCACGGTGGCGGCAAGTTCGGTGTTTTCGCTGCGGCCGGTGGTGGCGGAGCGTAACGGCCAGCCGGCATTGGGGCTGGCTTGGGCGCGTACGACTGCGGCGCGGTGGTGAAACGCTGCCCCATCGCCGGAAATGGCGGAGCGGATTTCACGACCGGTGGTGCGACCGGCATCGGTTGTGGCTGTTTGGGTGCGACAACCACCGCCACGGGCGGAGGTGTCGCCGCAGCAATTGCTGCGGCCCGAACGGCGGCGGCCGCTTTGATCACTTCTTCTTTTTCGCGGACGACATCCTGGGCTGATTTCACGAAAACACCTGCCGGCAAGCGCACGCGTGACGGTTCCACCTCGGCAGTCACGGGGGCAGCGGTAATCGTCGGTGCAGAGGCGACAGGCTCCGCCACGCTGGGTGGAAGCACCGGGGTCTCGCCAACCGGAGCGCCATATTTTTTCGCAATTTCGTCGTAGTAGATTTTGCTGACGGTACTGGAGACCGACTTGGTATTCGCCGAGACAAAGCCCTGCTCCTTGAGCCAGGCCAGCATGTCTTTGGGCTCAATGTTGTATTGCTTGGCTATCTCGTGGATACGGGCGCTCATTCAGTGGTGGTTAAAACGTAGGGACTGGGTTGATCAGGCGGTGGGACCAGAAGCTTTGGCCATGATGCCCTGCGCTTCCTCTGCGGTGAATCCAAAATCGGCGACCAAATCGCCGGCCTCCACGCCCTCGAAGGCCGCCGGAGAATTAATGCCGTGAGCGACCAGGCGCTCCGCGACACCCTTGTCGAAACCAAAAGCAGACACGAGCAAACCGATGGCTTGGGCGCGTGGATCGGACGCGGTGGCCTTCCACTCTTCGATGTCGAGTTTCCAACCGACCAGGCGCGAGGTGAGACGAGCATTCTGACCTTTGCGACCAATGGCCACAGCCAGATCCTCGTTGGCGACGCGGATCAGAATGCGCTTGTTTTTCTCGTCGAGAATCGTCTCGCGCGGCACCGCCGGTTTGAGCGCTTCGGCGAGCATTTGCTTCGGATCGGCATGATAAGGAATGATGTCGATCTTCTCTCCGTTGAGTTCGCGCACGATGCTCTTCACCCGCGCACCACGAGCACCAACGCAGGCACCGACCGGATCAACTTTGGGATCCGTGCTGGTCACCGCGATCTTGGTGCGGTAGCCGGGTTCGCGGGCAAAAGCCTCGATCTTCACGGTGCCGTCGGCGATTTCAGTAACTTCCAACTCAAAGAGACGGCGAACAAATTTGTTGTGAGCACGACTGAGCACAATTTCCGGGCCGCGGCTGCCATTTTCGATTTCCAGCAGTAAGCAACGGATGCGTTCACCGGGAGCATATTCTTCACCCGGGACTTGTTCCTTGCCTGGCATGATGGCCTCGGCCTTGCCCAGATCGACGTACAGGTCATTGCGTTCGCGACGGCGAACGGTGCCGCTGACGATATCGCCCACCGAATCCTTAAAGTCATCATAGATGCGCTCCTTCTCAAACTGGCGGAGCTTCTGCATGATCGCCTGCCGGGCGGTCTGCGCCGCAATCCGTCCGAGATAGGAAGGATCGATCTCTTTTTCGATGAAATCACCTAAAAGCGCACCGGGCTTGAGCGCCTGCGCCTTCTCGATATGGATTTCCTTTTTCGGATCGGTCATCGAATCGACGACCTTCATCAGCGCCCAAGCCGTCATCTGCCCGTTCTTGGGATTGATATCGATTTTCAGTTCCTGCCCTGAATTCACACCCTTCAACGCGGCGGTTTTAATCGCGTTAACGATGGCGGAGATCATATCGGCACGTGGGATGCCCTTCTCCTTCTCCATGTATTCGAGGACGGACAGAATTTCGCTGCTCATGATGTGTGTGTTTTAATGTAGGAAAAAAAAGGCGGACCCGAGGGCCCACCTTTAGGAAAGTGAACTAATTTATAGGGGGCTCAACGTAGAGTACGTCGCGAAGCCTTGTCAAGCCCCGCGCCAGCTCTCGTAAAATCAGGGACTTGCACCCTCTTTCTGTTCCAAAATCCAACCCAGCAAACCCTGCGAAAAACCATGACAAAGCGGCTGCGAACGCGTCCCAGCCACGCCCAGCTTCGGCATGGCCTGTCGCACCGCCAACGGTACGTCGCCTAAAAACCAATTAAACCACACCGCCGACAAGTCTCGGCACGATTGCGCCGCAGCCAAAGGGAGTAATCCGTCGCACACCAACGTGTCGAATCGCGTGCCACCGACCGCATCGCCGCAGATTACGCGCGCCAGTTGCCCCCGCCATTTACTCAGCGCCAGCTCTCGCCGTGTCTCATCAATTCGAGTCTCTCCGTTAGCAGCGACCGACGGCAATCCCTCCGCCGCCCTGATCAATCGTTCCGGCCAGTCCGGGCAAGCCCGGACCCACGCCGCGTATTGCCGCAAGCGGGTGCAGGGATGATTCGCCGGGCGCACGCCATGCAACTGCCAAAGCGCCCTGCCCTCCGCGAACAACTCGCCCACATCGAGCTTCGGCTCCAGCCAGGCGGCCAAAGGATAATGGACCGCCAACGTCAGCATCGCCGCGCGATTCCGTCGATAGCCCATAATCTCCAACGCCGTCTGATGCGCAGCCTCGGCCCAGCCCAATTTCTCAATCCGCAACTGCGCAAAATGAACCTTCTGTCGCCAACGTGCCGCCGCCTTCTCCCGGAGAATCATCTGAATTTCGTCGGTTGATTTCCGTCCCAACTCAGCAAAGCGGCGCCACTCATCCCGCGCCGTGATCACTTCCAGCGCATCATCAGCCGCGTATTCCTCGAGGTCCCGATGCAACAAGGGAAGCAAAACCAGCGTCGCCATTTCCGCACCGTCGCTCTGCCGCACGGGAAATTCAGACCGGCCCGGCGGAAACAGCAAGACGTGCAACGCCACGCCTTGAAAAGTCGGATTCGCCGGGTGCCCATGCGCCCGCCAGTCCGAAGCGTGAAAATGCACTTCCACATCTCCGCGCACCTCGCGACCGTCGATCCGTAATTGCGCCCCATGAAAATCCGGCCCGCCCAATAAATTCCATTCACCCGGCGAGATAATTTCTAGCCGACGTCCGTCGATCAGTCGCGCCGAGCATGAATCGAAATCCCGGTGGAGCCAGATTTTCTGCAGTACGCGTTCCGCTACGGTAAAGGGCCCGTAGAGCCCCTGAAATTCCGCCACTGAATCTGGGATATTGGGCATAAGAGGAAAATGAAAATCTCCCACCCAGCCCGGCGGTTAACTTGCAGTCTCGACAAATGCCCAAAGACTTGAACTCTGCGAGGAGAAATATGCAGTGTAGGTATCTCTTTCGGAAGGGTGGTCGAGTGGTTTATGGCTCCAGTCTTGAAAACTGGCGTGGGTGAAAACTCACCGTGGGTTCGAATCCCACCCCTTCCGCCATTTGACCAAAGGTCAAATGACGGGCGATGCGTAACAGCGCGGCATTCGCGCAGCGAATGCCAAGGGTGGGACAAGGCAAAGCCACCGGTTTTGGGGCGAAGCCCTGAGCAGAGCGAATCAATCCCACCCCTTCCGCCATCTTTGTTTCCAGGGCGGAAAGAAAACTGCCGCGCCGTAGCCTTAGCAAAAACAAGCTTCTTCCATTGAAAAATATCCCTGCGTGGCAGGTGCCGCGCTACTCGCGCTACGTTGCGCGGTAGGTAGCGCGCTACTCGCGCTACGTTGCGTGGTAGGTAGCGCGCTTGTCGCGCTACGTTGCGAGGCAAGCTCGCAACCTACAGGTCATTTCCGGTTGGTCGCATGGGACCACTGATTATTCTGCGAACCTCAACAATGTCGGGTCGCTGCTTGCCGCGTCTTGGGCTGGAGAACCCTTACCGTGCAAGCACCAGCCCGACAAGCTCACCGCTCCTGGGGTGGCGTCTTCCTGATCGCTGCGGCAAACGTCGCGTGAACCACCGAATCCACCGGCGAGCACGTCACCACCGTCGTCGCCGGCCGCGCGCCGAGAAAATTATCCTCCTTCCAATTCATCTTCGGCCGGATCGGCCGGGTGCAAAATCCGCCGCCGCAATTCGGACACACATTACCCAGCACCTGCTCAACGCACGATCGGCAGAAGGTGCACTCAAACGAACAGATCATCGCCTCCAACGAATCGGGCGCTAGTGCTTTATTACAATGCTCGCAGGTGGGTCGTAGTTGCAGCGCCATGACCGGATTATTCCGACCACTCGCTGGCAGGCAAGCCGCGTCCTCGGGCCGTCAGAACAACACACACGAAGACCCAACAGTACAGCTCGGCCTTCAGCCAATCTCCCGGGAAACTATCATCCACTCCCGATCCGCGCTTTCACCGTGCGCCGATCAAGGTTCAGTCGCCGCGCGGTTTCCTCGATGTTGCCGTCACTCTGCGTATGCACGAGCCGCGTGTAGCGGGTCAGCAATTCCTCCGCCGTCAACCGGCCGCGCCCCGCATGTTCGTTCCAATCATCGGGCGACGCAGCCGCCAACGGACCGGCCGGAGAGTAGCCGCCCCGGAGAATCAGATTGCGGGCGCACTGTTCGAGTTCGCGCACATTGCCCGGCCAAGCATAGTCGGCCCCGAGATGGCTCTCGATCCACTGGACCATGCCGGCGGTGAGCTCGCTGGCGTGAGCTTCCCCCACCAACTGCGTCGTGACGAAGGTCACGAGCGGACGCAATTCACCGGGAGCTTCCTTGAGTTGCTCATGCAAGGATGGCGTGTGCACCTGATCCGAGCAGAGCCGGTAATAAAAATCCTCGCGAAAACGGCGGGCGCGAATCTCGGCCGGCAAATCCCGATTGGTGGCGGCAATAATTTTCCCCCGGAAATGCCGCACCTTGGTTTCACCGAGCCGCTGAAACGTGCGCGCCTGAAGCACCCGCAGTAATTTGACCTGGATCGCGGGCTCAACTTCGCCGACCTCATCAAGAAACACCGTGCCTTCCGGCGGACACGTCTCCAACCAACCGGCATGATCCTGCAACGCCCCGGTAAACGCGCCTTTCCGATGACCGAAGAGTTCCGATTCCACCAGCGTCGGCGAAAGCGCGGAGAGATTGAGCGGATAAAATGATTCCACAAAATCGGTCGCGAACGCCGACGTCTTGGGATCAAACGGATTGTAGCGTGAGAGGGAAATCGCCCGGGCGACAAGCTCCTTGCCCGTGCCCGACGGACCGGTGATCAGCGTCGTGAAGTCGTGCATGCGCGCGAAGAGCACCCGGCGATAGAGTTCGAGATCGCGGGAAAACGCCGATTCCCAGATCGCCGCGCGCAATCTCGCCAAGGCCGGCGAGCCGCCCACCAACGAACGATGGATATGATGAAACGCGCGACGGAGCTGGAAGAGGCAGGCGAAGATATGTTCGGCCGGACTTTCCACCAGCGTGCTGAGGCCGGGGCGGCGCAGGTATCGCTCAACTTCGCGTTGAAACTCCGCATAAAATCCCAGCCGGCGGGTCGCCGCGCCCGTCCCGGACAACGAAGCGCGGATGACCTCATCGAACCGCGCGCTGTACCGCAAATACAGTTCGAACAAAACCAGGTTGGCAAACAGCCGGGCATCCGCCCGCGAGATACGATTGCTCGCCGACTTCGGCCACACCTCCACCACCCGCGCCACCAAGGCCCCGACCCGCTCGCGAATGACCACCAGATTCGGATGCATCACCTCGGCGGGAGCCAGCCGGTTCCAATCCGCCCCGGCGTCTTTGAACGCGGCCCCCAACGCACGCCGCTCCCAATCAATGCGCTCCGGCTTGAACGGATTCGCGAGACTCAAGCCCTGCACCGCTTCCGCAAAGGCACGATCCGTTTTCGCCTTAAAAATAGTGTCTGACATAATTTGTCAGACGCATGTCATTATTTGCTATCTAAAACAAGAAATATATCGGTCAGCAAAAATCATCATCATGGTCAGAAAGCACTTACGATTTCGATCAAACACTTGGCATATCGCGAGCAATAAGAACGGGCAACTAATCCTCCTCTATGAAAATAATCCTGAACTCCCGGCCCACGCTCCTGCTCTCCTTCGCCTGCATCGCCTCCGTCGCTTTCGCCCACCCGCCGCAGCCCACCGCTCGAACAACTCTCAGTGAAATCAAAACGCCCGCCGACGTCATCACGCTCGTCCACGATGAAATCCGCAGCGAGATAAACGAATTCCACAACAACCTCCACGACCTCGGCCAAGGCGAACCTGCGGCGTTGATGAAAGCCGCGTTCACCGGTGCGCGACTCAGCGGGATCGACGCGGGCGCACTCACCGCCGTGAAACTCGGTTACGAGTTTATCACGCGCGGTCCCGACGCGCCCCAACCCACGCTCGGCGAAATTCTCCCTGACAAATTAACTCAAGCACCTGACCGCACGGCCCGCCGACTCCTAAAGTCCACGGTCCGTCACGGTCTCAGTGGCAACTTGAGTGGAGTAATCGCCGGCGATCTCCGCGATCAAGCCATCGATCTGCTGCCTGCGACCCTGCACTCGGTGCGGCTTTTCTTCACCAGTCCCGCCAAAGCCTCCGTCCAGACCAAGGAGCAGTCATGAACGCAATCGCCACCAGCCTCTGCGCCCTCGCGGTGCCCGTCGGCACGTACTACGGCACCACTTTCGTCCAAGTACTTTTCCACCGCTGGTTCGGACACACACATCGCTTGTCCGCGATTTATGAAAATCACCTGCACGGACATCATGCCGACTACCCGTCCGAGCGCCTGACGAGCGACACGTGGATCGAAGCGGAACGCCATGTGATGTGGTACTACGCGATCCCCATAGTTCCCCTCAGTCTTCTGGTGGCTTGGCTGCTACCCCTGCCGTTGTTCGTCCTTCATATCACCACCCTCGGTCTGACCATCTGGTGGCACCTCCATCTCCATCAGGAATATCATCTGAACAATTCCCGTTGGGCCCGCTTCGCCTGGTTCCAGCACAAACGCGCGCTGCACCTGCGGCACCACGTTCGCCACCACGGCAACTACGCCATCGTGGAATTTTTCTGGGATCGCGTGCTCGGCACTTACGACCGCGCACCACTGCCCTCTCCGCGCCCTTCGCGCTCGGCGCTCGCACCTGATCGCATCTGAACCACTCACGATATTTCCCTCCTATGAAAACCATCACTCGCATCCTTACCGCGCTATCCGGTCTTACGCTCGGTGCCTTGTCCGCCTTCGCTGGCGGTGTCCTCACTCCCGTCGGTGCGCCTCATGCGCCGCTTCAAATCCGCAGCCATCAGGTGAACGTCGTCATCAATAACGGCTTTGCCCAGACGGAAGTTCTGCAGACCTTCTTCAATCCCAACCCGCAGGACCTCGAAGCCGTTTATTCCTTCCCCGTCCCGAAGAGCGCTTCGCTCTCGGAAGTCACCATCACCTCCGGCGAACGCACATTGAATGGCGAAGTGCTGCCGAAAAAAGACGCTGAAACCGCCTACGAAGACGAGAAGGCCAAAGGCAACGATACCGGTCTCGCGACCAAGAACAGTTACCAAACCTACGAGTTCAAAGTCTCCCCGGTTCGCGCCAACGCGGAGGTGAAACTCCGCTTCGTCTATTACCAGCCGCTCGAGATCGACACTGGCGTGGGCCGTTACCTCTATCCGCTCGAAGACGGCGGCACCGACGAAATTGCGAAAAGTTTTTGGACATCCCGCCCGCAGGTCGAAGGCGAATTGCTCGTCAACGTCGAACTCAAGTCGGCCGTGCCCGTCACCGACGTGCGCGTGCCCGGCTTCGAGACGGCGGTCAACACGCAGAAAATCGACGACGGCCACTACAAGGTTTCCCTCGTTCGCACGGGCGCGAAACTCGATCACGACTTCGTCTTCTACTATCGCCTCGCCGCTAATCTCCCCGGGCGCGTAGAAGTCATTCCTTACCGCGCCAACGCCGATAAACCCGGCACGTTCATGATGGTCGTCACTCCCGGGATTGACCTGCAGCCGATCACCCATGGCGCCGACTTCGTGTACGTCCTCGATATTTCCGGCTCGATGCAAGGCAAGCTCGGCACCCTCGCCCGCGGCGTCTCCCAGGCACTCGGTCAGATGCGGCCCGAAGATCGTTTTCGTCTCGTCGTCTTCAGTGATCGCGCCCGCGAACTTCTCCCGTGGACGGCAGCTTCACCCGAAGCCGTGAAGCGCGCGATTGAGATGATCGGCACCCTCCATGTTGAAGGCGGCACCGATCTCTATTCCGGCATCGCCGAAGGCCTCAGCAAACTCGATGCCGATCGCGCCACCAGTCTTGTCCTCGTCACCGACGGCGTAGCCAACGTCGGTCTCGTGCAACCCGCCGAGTTCGCCAAATTACTCAAGCAATACGACGTCCGTGTCTTCGGGTTTCTCATGGGCAACAGCGCCAATTGGCCGCTGCTGAAAATGATCACGGACACCACCGGCGGCTTCTACGCTCCGGTCTCGAACGACGGTGACATCGTCGGCCAACTCCTCCTCGCCAAATCCAAAATCACCTTCGAGTCGCTGCACGGTGCCAGTTTCAAATTCTCCGGCGGCCACGTCACCGACACGACCGGCGATAACCCCGGCAAGATCTACCGTGGGCAGCAACTCGTACTTTTCGGCCGCTACGATGGCACTGGCCCGGCCACCCTCACGCTTCAGGCCAAACTCACCGGTGCCGACAAAACCTACACCACGAAATTTGATTTCCCCGCCACCGATACCGACAATCCGGAAATCGAACGTCTCTGGGCCATGGCGCAAATCGAACAGATCGAGCAAAAGGAAATCCTCGGCGTCACTCCCGCCAACGAAACCAAGGACGCCATCACCAACCTCGGCGTCAGCTACCAGCTCGTCACCGATCACACGTCGATGGTCGTGATGAGCGACGAAAGTTTTGCCACCCGCGGCATCGAGCGCCGCAACCAGCAGCGCACCGCCACGGAACGCGCGGCACAAACCGTGCGCGCCGCAGCGCCGGTTAAAAGCTACCGCGTGGATGCGCAGAACCCCACCTATTCCGCGCCCGCTCCCCACGTGAGTCATGGCGGCGGCGGCCACGGCGGCGGCGCGATGGATCGCGAGATGTTCCTGCTCATCTGCGCACTGCTCGGCATCGTTGCCTACCGTTACTTTCGTCGGGAATTAGCCCGGCAAAACCTGGAGGAATAAATCCACCCGCTGGCCGGCAGTCATGCCGGCCAGCTTTCTCCTTCCCTCATGCCACCCCGCTTCACCGTCCCCCTGCTGCTTTCACTGACGTCCGTCGCACTCCACCTACAACCCCATGCCTCCTCCTTGCTTGAATTCAACCGCAGCGCGCTCGCTCATGGAGAATTCTGGCGCCTGTTCACCGGCCATCTCGTCCACTTTAACTCCAGCCATCTCGCGTGGGACGTGCTCACGCTGCTCCTGCTCAGCGCCATGCTTCCGCCGCTCAAGCCACAAAGCTGGCTCGGTCTTCTCGGCGGTGCAGCCGCCGTCATCTCCAGCGGCCTCTGGCTCCGCGCTCCGCAACTCGAATCCTACCGCGGCCTGTCCGGGCTCGACTGCACGCTCTTCGGCGCAGTCATGATCCATTTCGCCCTCCAGTCATACCGCGAGCATGACCATCTGGTTCTCACGGCCACCGCATTGTCCGGCCTGGGATTTCTCGGCAAATGCGCCTGGGAAATTCTACAAGGCTCAACCTTCTTCGTCCACAGTGCCGGCGACTTCGTCCCGGTTCCGCTCGCCCACCTCCTCGGCGCCTTCTGGGGCGTAGGCTTCATCCTCCTGCTGAATCGCAAAACCGCGCGCTCGCTCACGCGCGTTCAACGCACGCTCACCGCTTCAGCTCGCTGACATCCCGCTGGCCGGGATAGGTCGCGCGTTTCTCGTCAGGGTTCACATGCCGAATCCAAATTCCCGCCACTTGCTCAGGATATTTCTCCCTGATCTTGGCGTAGATCTCTGGATCGCGCTCGGCATCGTCGCCGAAAAATTGGAAACTCAGATTAGGAAACGCCGCGAGGATCGTCTCGATGTGCCGTAATTTATATGCTGCATGATCTTTGCCCACATCACCGCTCTCAACGGACGTTCCTCTTAATTGCAGCACGCCCCGCGGAAATCCGCCGGCAGCGAGAAACCGGCGAATATTATCGGTCAACTGGCGCGGACTTGCGGAAATGTAGAAAATCGCCGTGGCTTCCGGCGCAGGATTTCTCTGCACCAACTTTCGGTAGAGCTCGGCCATACCCGGGACCGCCGCCCGATGTTCCGGCGCAACCGTCAGGCTGTTTTTCAACAACGTGCCTTTGTGCAAGACGCCTGTGATTAAAATCGTATCGTCGATATCGGAGATAATCCCGATGGGATTGCGCGGATCGACCACCAGTAAACCAGCTAAAGAACTTGGTGCTGGCGTCGACTCGATATCGTGCCAACCGGGCGCGAGCGCGAGCGACAGGCTCCCGGCCAGTTCCCAATAGCCATGCTCGCTCGAACGCAGGGTCCATTCTTGGTCTGCGACTCGCCACGTCACCAAACCCTCTTCGCCACTGGTGAAAAGCATCCGGGTCGTGCGATACAGCGCCGCCATCCGACCACTGTCCTTCTGCGGCACGGCGTGCACCTCTGTGATCCGTCCGGAAAAATGATACCCTTGAGCGCCTTGCCAAGCATCATCCACAATGGCCTGTAATGGTTCTGCGCAGCGGGCGGTCAGCGCCGCTGCGATCAATACGATTCCAGTAATCCAGCACTTCATGACGACGACCCCTTGGCCAGCCGCGCGAGCAACGCCGCCGCAATATCCATCGCTGCTTCCGGTCGTGCGAGGGCGCACGCGGCGGCGGACATCCTTTTCATGCGCGCCTTATCATCCAACCATTTCTCGAGGTAATGCGCCGAATCACCAACATCGTAGAGCCGCACCGCGGCACCTTCTTCGAGGAGATATTCGCAGTTGCGCTGCTCTTGTCCCGGGATCGGCGCGACCAGCGCCATGGGTTTTCCTTTGGTCAGAATCTCGGTCGTGGTGAGGCCGCCGGGTTTGGTCACAATCAAATCCGCCGCGTCCATCAGCTCATGCATGTTGGTCACGAAACCGTGCACCTTCACCGGCACGGGCAATTTCGCCGCGAGCGCTTGGCATGCTTTTTCCAGCTCGGCGTTCTTTCCTGCGACGACCACCAGTGAAAGATTGCTCCGGCTCTCTGCAAAAGAAGCTAGCATCTGTTTCATCGGTCCGATCCCAAATCCGCCCGAGAGCAGCAGCACCGTCGGTTTCTCCGGCAAACCCAGTTTCACCCGCGCCGCAGGGGCCGGAGTGCGGTGCGCAAAAATCGGGTCAACCGGAATTCCCGTCACGCTGATGCGCTCAGCGGGAAAACCTTTGCGCGCCAGTTCGCGAGCAGCCGATGGCGTGGCCACGTGATAATGTTCGATGTGCGGATAAACCCAGAAGGCATGCGGACTCACATCGGTGATCACGGCATGCACCGGCGTGTTCAGTTTTCCCCGGCCTTTCAAATCCGAGAGCAACTCCAACGGTAGAAAATGCGTGCAAATAATCACCGCTGGTTTCGTCTCCTCCAAGAGTGTTTTAAATGAGCGGGCATTAAGCTTGTCGAACGCCAGCCGCAGCCGGGTCCGCTTGCTGTTGGGCGCCCGTATGACGTCTGACTTCTCGTAGAAATACCCCCAAAGCTCGGGCGCCATTTGGACGAGATCGATGTAGGATTTCACATACATGCGCCGGAAGAGCGCCGATGTGCATTCGAGCGTGTCGATTACTTGATAGCTGCGCCCAGAAGGTTTGAGCGCGGCCGCGACCGCCTGTGCCGCCCGCGTGTGACCCGCGCCTGCCGTGGCGTGCAAAATTAAAACCGAAGTTTTCCCGCTGACGACAGATTCTTTCATGAAGGTTCAATTTCCTAATCAAAGAGTGTCGAAACGCGCAAGCACGGGTGTGCGTCAATTCTCACGCAAACTGTTCCAGACTCAGCTGGGCAAGATCGATACATGGCTTCCGTCCGAGAGAATTCCCTGAAACCAACGGACCAGTAGCGGGAAGGTGGCCAGCAAAACGCCGAGCCTCGCATGGTTGCAATTGCCGGGCCCTCGCCAAGGGCGGGGTCATGGACTTTGCCACGGTACAACGCCGCTTTGAAGATGAGCTTCGGAAAAATCCGAAGGCTCCGCCGCCGCCTTTGCCGAAACACTTGGAGACTTTTGACGCGTTGCATCAGTGGAAAATTGCATGCCGCGCACATGACGCGGCTTTGATGGCACTTGGCTTGGTGCCCCCGCAGCAGATGCAGGAACAAAACGCCCCGTCCGTGCGCACGGCGGCCGGATTGTCCGCCACGAGCAATATGTCTGACCTCGGAGCTTCGGTATTTTCCGAAATACTCTCTGGCGACGAGTTGCCCCTGATCATTGGCGGGCAAGCTGTGAATATCTGGGCCGAATTATACGTCGTGCAGCTTCCTGAGCTTGAAGTCTTCGGCCCATTTACCAGTAAAGATGCGGATATTTTTGGAACCCGTGAGCTGGCCGCAACCTTGGCCAGTCGCACGGGTTGGGAGTGCAAATTTTTTGACCGAGCAGGCTCCATCTTAGCCGCTATGTTGGTAAAGCAACCCACGATACCGGGCAATCATCTGCTGATCGTAGAAGTACTAGCCCGGATATTTCATAAGTTTTCTTGTCATCGCGAGCCTGTCGAAGGCTGGCGTGGCGATCCAGCTCGCTAGATTGCTTCGTCACTCCGCGCCTCGCAATGACAGGTAGGAATATTTAGGGAAACAGCGTGGGGCCTGATTGTATCTGAGTGTGATGGATCCGGAAGCAGCCCGACCCAACCAGACAGTTTAGAGCCTGTCCCAAAAATCGGTGTTTTGAAAAATGCCGGAGTGCTCCCTCTGAAAATCTCTCGAATTGAGGGGATTTCGGCTCTTCACTCCGGTTAGCGGAAAAAAACAGGGTGCCGAATTCGCACCTTTCTCTGTTTTTGTCCCAATATCCTCTGTTGAATTATGCCCATTCCCCCTCGGTACGTTGATTTTTGGAAAGGCTCTAGTTTAACGCGGAGCTTGCGAAGGACGTGGAGTGAAATCACGTCAGGCTCCGCGCTCTTCGCGTCCTCCGCGTTAAAGGTATTTTTCCGATTCGTGGCGGAGTTGAGCTCACGCTCATTCCTCGGGATCAGGATGTCTGAGGCTATTCGCAAAGACCGAGATCGACAGATAACCGCTCACCTCGTGGTTCAAAACAAACCAAGGAAATCCTAACTGCGCACACGGGCCTCAGCTCAAATCGCGGAAGCTGCCGAACTCCGCATCGAAGAGTCGGCGGTAGGTTCGGACCACCATGCCGTCGGTTTGTCCGGAAAGAAAATCGCAGATCCGGCGAGCCTTCCCATCCTGGGTTTTTTCGAGCTCGATCAAGCGACTGACATTGGTGGGCAGAATCCGGATCACGCGTTCGTTGCGTTCCGCATAGTTTTCCCAGATGGCGTTATACAGCGCCATAATAATGACGCGGGCTTTGTATTCGAGCTGCGCCAATTGCGGACTCTCGAAGATGATATCGTTGGCCATCTTTTTGAAAAACGCGGCCTCACGCAACGCCACCTCGTCGACCACCAGTTCATATTTATAACGGTTGGTTTTTTCCGCCATGAAGTTGTCGCGCGCTTTCAGTCGGCAGGCCTGGATGAAGTGGCCGATCTTCTTGGCGAAGGTAATTTCCAAGCGGTCCGCCCGGATGGCTTCGAAAAGCGAATCCATGTGCTGCTGCTCCACGGTGCCGATCGATTCACTCGCCGCCCAACTCTCCACCCGTTCAAGTGTGAGGAACCCCGCACGCACGCCGTCGACAATATCGTTAAGCGAATAGGCCGCATCGTCGGCCCAATCCATGATCTGACATTCGACACTCTTGAAGTCGTTGAGCGCGGTGTCCCGCAGGAGCGCTCCGGGTATCGCCGCTCCCCCGAACACCCAATCGCGCACGGGTTCCTGCCCAGCGTAGATGAAGTGGTTGACCGGTGGCGACGCGAATTCCGTGTAGAGTTTCTTGTATTTGAGCACGCCATCGAGCAGCGCGCGCGTGGGCTGGATGCCGCGCACGCCCGACTCGTTCTGATACATCGTCTCGCAAAGCAGGTGCAGCGTCTGCGCATTGCCCTCGAAACCACCGCGTCGTTTCATCTGCTCCTGCAAGGTGCGTTCGCCGGAATGCCCAAAAGGCGGGTGACCCATATCATGGGCCAAACAACTCGCCTCCACGAGCGCATCATCAATAAAGAAATCATCAGCCAGCGGTCCACCACGACTGAGTAAATAATGACAGATCGACCGACCGATCTGCGCCACCTCCATCGAGTGCGTGAGCCGCGTGCGGTAGAAATCATATTCACCGCTCAGAAAAACCTGCGTCTTCGATTGGAGCTTTCGAAAGGCATGCGCATGAATGATGCGATCACGATCAATTTGAAACGGACTGCGGTAGTCGGGTTTGCGGGCACTGCCCCACTCCTCAAGATCGAAGGCGTTATAGAAACGATTTTTGGACATGGGTGATACGCGAAGAAGACGGACTTTCCGACCCTTGCCAAGCCTAGGGACACACCAATCTGATTACGAAACAGACGAAATTCTCAGGGCTCGAATTGCAATAAGTCGTCTGGAGCCGCGTTTCCCCGTAAACGCTTTACTAAAATCACGACGCAGACCCGGGAAATGCGAAATACCGTCGCATGGACCGAAAATACCACTATCAAAAATAGAGACAAAGCCCCACAAGATTACCCCAAATGTAATGTTTCTACCCACCTCAACGTAATCATCCCATGAATGCGAAATTGATCATTATCGTCCTCGGGTTGCTGCTCGCGAGCACCACCTTGCCTGCGCAAACCTCTGTTTGGAAAATCACCAAGGATCGAAAAACGATTTATCTCGGTGGCACTTGTTCTTTGCTGCGCGCCACGGACTATCCGTTGCCCAAAGAATTCGACCAAGCCTTTACCGCTGCCCCTCAAATCGTCTTTGAGACGGATTTTCTCCAGCTGCAAACACCCTCCATGCAGCAGTTGATCGCCGCACGTACGCCTGTCAGCGGCAGCAACACCTTGGATAAAATTCTCAGCCAGAGCAGCTGGCAAAGCCTGCAGGCAATATGCGGCATGGCCGGCATTCCTGAAGATAATATGAGCAAAGTACGCGCCTGGCGTTGCCGGGCTATGCTCACGTCAATCGAGACTCAAAAATTAGGGGTCTCACCCAAGACGGTAGACACCTATTTTTTTCAACGAACCGTCGGCACCCAAAAAATCGTCACCAATCTGGATACGGTCGAACAGCACATCGATTTCCTGACCCAACCCGGCACAGGCCGCGAAAGCGAATTAATCGACTACTCGCTTAAAGAAATCAACGGATTGTCGGACAAACAAGAATTGATAATCAAGGCATGGAAGGAAGGCGACCTCGCCAAGCTTGATGAATTGCTGCTGAAAAACCTTCGCCAAGAGCATCCGGCCCTCCACCGCGAACTGACGACTCAGCAAAGCACGGCATGGCTACCCAAACTTGAAGCCCTGTTTCAAACCCCCAAAGCAAAATTTGTGCTGGTGGGGATCGAACATATCGCCGGCTCGGATGGTCTGCTCGCGCAATTGCGCCAGCGGGGTTACACCGTCGAGCAGTTGAAAACCGGCGATAAGAGTTAAGCTCATTACCGTTCTGGCCTTCGCCGCCAGTCGCGCCAGCTTGTGCTTGAGGCAGAGGCAAGCGGGCGCATTCTTATTCAACCATGGCGCACACGCTTTTCCCCACAGCTTTCGGTACGTGTGGGTTGGCGTGGAACGACACCGGGCTAACCGGTTTTCAACTGCCCGAAGCCAACCCGGAAAAAACCGAACGTAAACTCATCACCCGCGCGCACAGCCACTCGAACCGCACGCCGCGACCGGCCTGGGTGCGCCGCCTGATCGAATGCGTGCAAAAACATCTGGAAGGGCACATGCAGAATTTCACCGAAGTGCAGCTCGATTGGTCAACCGTGAGTATGTTCCAACAAGCGGTGTATCGGCAGACTCGATTGATTAACCCCGGTGAGTTGAAAAGTTATGGAGCCATCGCCCGACTCGTGGGGTTCGAGGCCAAAGCCGCCCGATCCGTGGGCGTCGCGCTGGCGAAAAATCCGTGGCCGCTCATTATCCCCTGCCACCGGGTAGTCTCGGCCCGAGGGAAAATGACGGGATATTCGGCCGCGGGCGGGGTCCGCACCAAGACACGTCTGCTCGTCCTCGAAGGCGCTGAGTTGATTTCCGAATAAAAATCCCCTTGAGCCCGTGCAGAACGGTTTTGCCGGTCGCCCACGAATAAACCGGGCACAAAACCGCGAAAAGCCGATAAACAGATTGAGTATTCCCCCGTCATCCCCGTTTAATTTCTGTTTACCCCAGTGAACAAACCCGCGCTTCTCGCTCAAATTATCGTCACTCTTTCCGCCGAGTTGGCCATGCTCACCCAAGCAGCCTTGGCCACCCACGCCGAAGCGACCGACGAGGAAAACAAGGCCGAAGATAAATACGACACCCGCGGACTCGAAGCCTCTTACCTCGCCCATGGCCAGTCCAAGGCCGCAGAGGAAGCCGCCCTGGCGGTCACCCAATTTCAAGGCTTGGTCGCGCGAACCATTCCACCCGGTGAACCAGTGAGTTTGGGGGCCTTCGTCGTGCTGGAAGGCAACACGACTAATTATTATTTCATCGGTCCCCGCGCCGGCGGGACGGAAGTCGAACACGAAGGCAATACCGTCTTGGTCATCACGCCGCAATCTCCCCTCGGCCGTCAACTGGTGGGAAAAAAACAGGGCGATCTCGTCCAACTCGAACTCGGCAGCATACGCAGCGAATACCGCCTCGCCGCCGTGGGCTAAACCTTTCCACCTCGGGACTATTTCCTCGGGGAATCCATTTACTATCCATCATGCCCGTCATCGATCATCTCTTCTCCATCGGCATTGTCCGCAAAGCCATTTGGAAGCTCTGGTATCCCTTCGTCACCCGCCGACTGCAAAAAGAGGAAGTGTTATTCCTGAATTATGCGTTCGAACCTGCCACGCCTCTGAACCTGCCACTCGCGCCGGCGGACGAACCCAATCGCACCAGCATCCAGCTCTATTATCAAGTCGCCACGCAACAGGATCTCCGGGGCAAACAGGTACTCGAGGTCAGTTGTGGTCATGGCGGCGGAGCGTCCTACCTGAGTCGTACGCTCCACCCCGCCCAATATACCGGTCTCGACTTGAATGCCACCGGGATTAAATTTTGCCAACAACGTCATCGGCAACCCGATCTTGATTTCATGCAAGGTGACGCCGAAAACCTCCCCTTTGCCGACCACTCCTTCGATGCCGTCGTCAATGTCGAGGCCTCACACTGTTACCCGCATTTCCCGAAATTCCTGCGTGAAGTTGCCCGCGTCTTGAAGCCCGGCGGATATTTTCTCTACACTGATTTCCGCTTCAGCAGTGGCTTGGCCGAATGGGAAAATGACTTGGCCGGCGCGCCGATGAAAATGATCGCGCACCGCGAGATCAACGCCGAGGTCCTCCGTGGCATGGACGTGAATTCCCAACGCTCCCTCGCTCTGATCACGAAGAATCTGCCGAAGTTCCTGCACAACCTCGGTCGTGATTTCGCGGGTGTGCAAGGCTCCCGGATCTACGATGCCCTCAAGCACGGCCAGGTCTCCTACCGCACCTATTGTTTCACGAAGGCCTAAGGCCGGAGATTATCAGCGGCCCGAACAACGCCAGCTCACTCAATCACTCAACTTCAACCTCGAAGAGAGTGACGGCACCACCTAGGTCTGGAATCTTCCCATCAAAACCTGACCAAAGGGCGTGAATCCCGAGTGCGTTTCGATCTCACGAAGTGCCCGACCAAGGACAAATCCGGCAAGAAACCGAGGATGAATTTAAAGCAGATCGCCACTGGGCGAATCAAGGGCAACTGGTCTGAGCCCACTGTTGAAGTACTCCTCGTAAACCTGGTCGCCTCGAAAAAACAGTCAGTCGAATAACCAGCCTGCCTCCAGCGTAAGTTTTGTGGTCCTCGCTTGTCTCGACGGAAACATCCCGTCGTGATGGCGGTGTGTCCACCACACCTGCTCCACTCGCTCCCCTTTCAGGATCACCCGATCCTGATGCAGTGCTGGATGCGTTTCTCGCCGCGATGACGGCGAAAGGCTTGACGCTCTACCCGGAACAAGAGGAAGCCATCTTGGAGCTGTTCGCCGGACGCAATGTCGTGCTCAACACGCCCACAGGTTCCGGCAAATCGCTCGTGGCCGCCGCCCTGCATTTCAAAGCCCTCTGCGCCGGTCAGCGCTCGGTGTACACCTGCCCGATCAAAGCGTTGGTTAACGAAAAGTTTCTCAGCCTCTGCCGTGACTTCGGCCCGGAAAATGTCGGCATGATGACCGGCGACGCTTCCGTAAATCCCAAGGCACCCATTCTTTGCTGCACCGCAGAAATTCTCGCCAACATCGCTCTCACGCGTGGCGACCACGCCGAAGTCGGCGCGGTGATCATGGACGAGTTTCATTACTACTCGGACATCGAGCGCGGTTACGCGTGGCAGGTGCCGCTCCTCACGCTGCCGCAATCACGCTTTCTCCTGATGTCGGCCACGCTGGGATCGACGGATTTTTTTGAGCGCGAACTGACCCGCCTGACCGGTGCACCGAGTGTCACCGTGCGCAGTGATCGCCGCCCCGTGCCGCTCTCCTTCGAGTATTCCGAGACCCCTCTGCCCGAACGCGTGACGCAATTGCTGGCCGATAAACGTGCCCCGATCTACCTCGTGCACTTCACCCAGCGCGCCGCCGCCGAAGCCGCGCAAGCGCTGATGAGTCTTCCAATCTGCACCAAGGAAGAAAAAGCCGTCCTCGCGACCGAGTTGGAGCGAGTGAAGTTCAATAGTCCGTACGGCAAAGATATGAAACGCTGGTTGCGCCACGGCATCGGCGTCCACCACGCGGGCCTCCTGCCCAAATACCGCATCCTCGTCGAGCAACTCGCGCAAAAAGGCCTGCTCAAACTCATCTGCGGCACCGATACGCTGGGCGTCGGCATCAACGTCCCGATCCGCACCGTCGTGTTCACCCAACTCTGGAAATATGATGGCCAGAAAGCCGCGATTCTCAGCGTGCGCGATTTCCGGCAAGTCTCCGGTCGCGCGGGCCGGGCCGGTTACGACGATCAGGGTTACGTCATCGTCCAGGCCCCGGAGCACATGATCGAAAACAAACGCGCCGAAGAGAAAGCCACCCACGATCCCTCGAAGAAAAAGAAACTCGTGAAGCAACGTGCCCCCGAAGGCGCGGTCGGCTGGGATCCCAAAACGTTCGAACGACTCCGCACCGCTTCGCCCGAGGAGCTTTCCTCGCACTTCGACGTTTCCCACGGCATGCTGCTCCTCGTCTTGAGCCGCGACTCCGACGGCTGCCGGGCGATGCGGCAACTGCTCGACGACTGCCATGAAACACCGAACAAGAAAAAAGCCCTGCGCAAACGCGCGTGGCAATTATTCCGCGCGCTCCTCGACCGGAAGATCGTGGAGATCATCCCGCGCCTGCCCTCGGGTCGGCGGCTGCAAGTGAACGTGGAGTTGCAGGCCGACTTTTCCCTGCATCAAGCGCTCTCGCTCTATCTGCTCGACACTCTGCCGCTGTTGAACCGCGAATCGCCCGACTATCCCTTCGATGTCCTCACCTTGTGCGAAGCGATTGTGGAAGATCCCGACCAAATTCTCCGCCGGCAAGTGGACAAACAAAAAGGCCTCAAGATCGAGGAATGGAAAGCCGCAGGCATGGAATACGCGGAGCGCATGGCGAAGCTGGAGGAGATCGAGCATCCCAAGCCACTGCGCGAGTTTCTCTACGAGACGTTCAATGCCTTCGCCGCCGCCCACCCGTGGGTCGAGCAGGAAAACGTCCGGCCCAAATCCATCGCGCGCGAAATGTTCGAGCGCTACCAATCATTTTCCGACTACGTCCGCGACTATGGGCTCGAGCGCAGCGAAGGCCTGCTGCTTCGCCACCTCATGCAAATGTGGAAGGTCCTCGCGCAAACCGTGCCAGACTCCGCCAAGACCGCCGAGGTCCTCGAGATGGAAGATTACTTCCGCGAACTCATCCGGGGCATCGACTCCAGCCTGCTCGACGAATGGGAGAAGTTGAAGAATCCCGAATTCATCGCCGCCGAGATCAAAGGAAAACCAGCGCGCCCGACCACGTTCGATATCACGCGCGACGCCGAGGCGTTTCGACGGCTGACCCGCACCGCGATTCTCGGGTTTCTCCAAGATGTCGCCGCGCGCGATTGGGCAGCCGCCGTCACCCGGCTCAGCATCGCCCCGCCACCCGGCTCGACGAGCGAACTCGCCCAGTTAGCTGAGTCACGTCGGATCGAAAAAGAATTTGACGCGTATTTCGAAGCGCGCGGTCGCTTTCGGCTCGATCCCGAAGGTCGCGCAGTGAAACACACGCATTGGACGGAGGATCGCGACGCCGAGGAAATCCAGATCGCCCAGATCCTCGCCGACGTCGAAAACCTTAACGACTGGGAAAGCAGATTCATCCTTTCATTAGCCGAGTCGCGCGGGGCAAACCGTCCCGTGATGAAGTTTTTAACCATCGGCCCAGTTGGTGCGTTGGGCTGAGTACGGATCAGTTGGTTACGGCACCGTCTCTACCCGCCGTCTATATTTTTTGAGGGAGCGACGGCCAAAAATTCGCTCGTAGAGGGTTGAGCTCTAATGTGACTTAGCGGTCCCATTTTCTACCTGTTTCGCCCACAGCATCTTAGAATTATCTGAGGTCTGCTGGTTCATTCTAAATCCCTGACCGGAAGTGCCGATAAATGGCTACTCCTGTGCGTACCTTCCCAGTGATTAATTTGTTTGTGTCAGCCCGCTGCTCCTCGGCTGGCGTCAGCTATCACGTGCGCTCGACCCACTGCGTATGAAACCGAGCACGGAAAAGTTGGCCGTGAGCGAATCGCCCAAAGAGATCCGGGCCAAAGACCCGTGCGAAGATTCCTGGCGCCACCGGATGTCCTTCCGCCTGATGCTTGGTCTGCTGCTATTATTCGCTCTCTTCTCTTTGTCCGCCTACCTTGCCATGCATTTGCGCGGTCGCGAGGTGATTGCCGAGCAATCCGACAAATTAACCCGCGAAGTAGGACGCAAACTGGTCTTGCAACTGCAGGAGCACATCGAAGCCAGCGAAGCCCTCGCCCGCACAGCAGCCAACTTGGGGGAAATCCTCCCCCACGACGTGGCCCTGTATAAAATTTTATTACCGAAAATCATCAACCTGGAAAACAAGCGCGCGCTGATTGCGGGTGGGGGCATTTGGCCCGAGCCCGATCAGTTCACCGCTGGCGTGGCGCGCCGTTCTTTTTTCTGGGGTCGCAATCGTGAGGGCGTCCTCGAGTACTACGACGATTACAACACGTCGGATGGCCCCGGCTACCATAGTGAGGAATGGTACGAACCCGCGCGGCATGTGCAGCCTGGCCAAGTGTACTGGTCCAAGAGTTACATGGATCCATATTCCTTCGAACCGATGGTGACCTGTACGGCACCGATGCATCGGGATGGAAAATTTTCAGGTGTCGCCACCATTGATCTGAAGCTGAACGGCATTGGCAAAATCATGGGCGATCTGGCCCGTGAGACCGGCGGCTACGCCTTCGTGGTTGATCGCAATAATAATTTCATCTGTTTTCCCGATGCCAGTCTCGCCAGCAGCGTGCATCGGGGGACCGACGGGAAGATAATCCAAGAACAACGTGATGCGTCCAGCGTCGCGAAAGAGCGCCATGAGTTTTCCCCGGTTGCCGACCTGCTCGATCAAATCGACCATGATGCCCAAAAACGCACGATCAAAGTCGAAGGCAAGACCATCGAAGGATTAATTCAAACGCTGCGCGAGAGAATCAACGATCTTTCGGAAGACGAGGCCCGCCGTATTGCCATCGGCCTGCTCGCTCCCGAGCAAAATGACCTGCAAGTACGCCCGATCAAATTAAACCATGATGTCATTCTGCATGAAAAAACGCAGATGCTCCTCTACGAAATGCCCTCGACGCATTGGAAAGTCGCCCTCGCCATGCCGGTGCGGCAAACCCAAGCGGTGGTGGATACCGTGATTGAGCGGGTCGCCGTTTTCCTCCTCATCGTCTCGCTGACCGTCTGCGTGGCGGCGTGGTTGTACTTCCGGAATATCTTTCTTCGTCCGCTCACCACCTTGACGCTTCGCCTGCGCGAACTCGCCGAGAAACGCGATCATCAGGCCCGCTTGCCCGTTCAAGGCCGCGACGAGTTGGCCCGCCTCGCCTATTGGTTTAATGTGCGCACCGACATGCTGGAACAGGCCTATGTCGAGTTGAGGGAACAAAGCGTGCTGATCAATGAAGCCCGGCTCACAGCCGAACGCGCGGATCGCAGCAAAAACATTTTCCTCGCCTCCATGAGTCATGAATTACGCACCCCGTTGAATGCCATCATCGGCATGAGCGCGTTCATCCAAGGGACGAAACTGGACGAAGAGCAGGCGGATTATGCCCGCACCATTCACAGCTCATCGAACGCGTTGCTCAATTTGGTGAATGATATCATGGATTTTTCAAAAATCGAAGCCGGCCAGCTCGAACTGGAAAAAACCGATTTCGATCTGCACGACATTCTCGACGAGGTCAGTGACATTCTCGCCTATGCCGCCGCAAAAAAGAGTTTGAGTTTTCATTGTCTGCTCGATCCCGCCAGCGATGGCTGGCTGCGCGGAGATTCCGGCCGCATCCGGCAGATCATCACCAATCTCGCCACCAACGCCGTGAAATTCACCCGCCATGGTGAAGTGGAAATCCTCGGACGAATCACCGACGAAGATTCCCCCCTTGGTCTCAAGCTCAGCTTCACCGTGAGAGATACGGGGATCGGCATAGGCGAAGAATCGCGCGAACGCATGTTCAAGCCCTACTCGCAGGCGGTCAGTTCCACGACCCGGCTATACGGCGGCTCCGGTCTCGGTCTGGCCATTTGCAAACAACTTTGCCTGCTGATGCATGGCGACATCGACTTTACCAGCATCCTTGGGGAAGGCACCACCTTCCGTGTCCACATCCGCCTGGAAAAAGCAGATCCCCTGCAGCGTCCACCCACGCTCCGACTCAGCACGCCAGGTGAATGGCACTGCTTCGTCGTCGATCCGCACGCCCAGTACGGCGATATCTTGAGCCGACAAATCGCCCAATGGGGCATTCCTTCCACTCAGGTGTCCACCCTCGAGGCCTTGCCCAAACAGCTCAAGGACACTCCCGTGAATTCCTTCCTGATCATTTTCGGCATGGACGAACACACCTACCCCGGGGCCAGACAGCGCTTGAGGGATACGACCGTAAACTACACCACCAAAACAATTCTCCATCTCCCAACCACTCGCGGAGGCAGCGCCGCCGAATTAAGTCAGGGCGATTACGAAGCCTTTGTCCCCCGACCACTGCGAACGGCGCAAATGGCGCGAACCATCGCCACGGTACTCGGTTCGACTGCGGCCGGGCATCTCGACAAACCAACCAGCAGCGACGCAAAAATCCTCGAAGCCTCCACCGCACTTATCCTCGTGGTCGAAGACAATACGCTCAATCAAAAGGTGATTTTAAAAATGCTGCGCAACCTCGGTTATCAATATGAGCTCGCGGAAGACGGGGCGCAGGCCGTGGATTTCGCGGCGAAAAAAGCCTACGATTTGATTCTCATGGATTGGCACATGCCCGTCATGGACGGCCTCGAGGCCACCCGACACATCCGTCAACTCGGTGGTCGTCATGTCTCCCTGCCGATCATCGCGCTCACCGCCAGTGCGCTTCAAAATGAACGCGCCCAATGTTTCACCGCCGGCATGAACGATTATCTCAGCAAACCGGTAACTCAGAACAATCTGAAAGTCGTGATGCAAAAATGGCTAGTCGCCGGTGCGGTCGTGACGCCCGCATCGGCTCCGATTGAGGCTCGCATGAAAGACTGACGCGCCTAACGCCTGATTAGGTATGCCAGTAGGTTGCGAGCTTGCCTCGTTCTGCTGGCCAGCAGAATAGCGCGAGGAGCGCGCTACCTACCCCGGCACGATCCTGTCAGTTTATTCCACGAGTTAATCTGCAGTGAAGCCGATTCCCTGTGCGGAGTGCCCTGCCCGTTCGCCGTAGCATCGGCGAAGGCGGAATCCCGCGAGGCACGATTATTCACAGTATAAGTCTGGCCCTGAACTCTCAGCTCTAGCCTTTGGACTTTGTCTTCGCCCCCACTGCGGCCTCCGGTTTATCCGCGACGTAGATCATATAAGTGCTCCGGCGGGCGTGTTCATACAATTTCGCAGGCACGGCCTTCACCGCGAATCCCGCTTTGACGAGCCGTTTTTCAATCACCGCGTCCGCACACGCCGACCAGATCGCCGCGCGGCCGCCCGGTCGGAGCGCGCGCATGATCTGCTGCATGCCCCACTCACTGTAGAGCGCATTGTTGTCATTTTTCACCATCGCCGTCGTGCCGTTATCGATATCGAGCACGATCACATCATAGGGAGTTCGCGTCGCCCGAGCGATCACCGCGCGCACATCTTCCACGAAGACCGTGACGCGCTTATCGGTGAGCGCCTTGCCATTCAGTCCCACCATAAATGTGCGATTCCAGGCGACGAGTTCGGGCATCAGTTCCGCGACATGCACCACCGCCTTGGGTCCGGTGCTTTGCAAAACACTCTTCAACGTGAAGCCCAAGCCCAAGCCGCCGATCAGCACCCGCGTCGCCAGCCCGCGCAGCGAATGCCGGGCGCACCCCAATTCACCCAACTGAATTTCCGAAGTTGAAACCGACGAATGCATCAACTGCTGCCCATTCACCCGAATGCAAAAACTTCCGTCATGCTCCACCAACGTCATACGCGCGCCATTGGGCGTCGTGGTTTCAGCCAGTGTGATGTTGGGTTTCATGCAGGTTTCCAATGGGCACGAATCCATCCCATCCGCCAAACAAATTCAGCTCGAACCTTCAGGCCCACGGAACACACGGAATACACCGAAGGCATAGCCCGATCATGATTGCATAGGAGAAACGCAGCCGGTTTCAGCTTGGCATCTCTCTTCGTTCGCTGCTGCCTCCTGAAAAATCTTAGGTTTGCCCTTCCGTGTTTTCCGTGTGTTCCGTGGGCACCAATCCGGTGCAGCCGTTTCCTTTTGACCGCGTTTACGATGTAACACTAGATGGCGGACTCCATTTCGATCTCAACTCCTTGCCGCGCCATAGCCCACCGGGCGACGGCGGGTCAGCTCTCAACTCTCAACTGCTTGTGAATCCCACCATCATCTACACCAAAACCGACGAGGCTCCTGCCCTCGCCACCTATTCTCTCCTGCCGATCATCCAGGCGTTCACCAAGCACGCGGAGATCAACGTCGAGACGCGCGACATCTCTGTCGCCGCCCGTATCCTCGCGGTTTTTTCCGACCTCCTCCCTCCCGCTCAACGCGTCCCCGACGCCCTCGCTGAGCTCGGCGCTCTCACCCTCAAGCCCGAGGCCAACATCATCAAGCTCCCCAACATCAGCGCTTCCGTTCCTCAACTGAAAGCCGCCATCACCGAGCTGAAAGCCAAAGGCTACGCCCTCCCTGAATTTCCAGAAACGCCCGTGACTGACGCCGAGAAGGACGCCAAAGCCCGTTACTCGAAAGTCATGGGCAGCGCCGTCAACCCCGTCCTCCGCGAAGGCAACTCCGATCGTCGTGCCCCCAAAGCCGTCAAGGACTACGCCCGCGCCCACCCGCATTCCATGGGTGCCTGGTCAGCCGCTTCGAAAACTTCCGTCGCCACGATGGGCCGAAACGATTTCTTCTCCAACGAGAAATCCGTCACCGTCTCCGCCGCCACGGTCGTCCGCATCGAGTTTGTTCCTGCCCCTGTAGCCGGGGGCGCGACGAGTGCGGCAGCCTCGGCGGCTGACCCCGGCCCAACCATCGTCCTCAAGGAAAAGACGCCCCTCCTCGCCGGCGAAATTCTCGACGCCACTGTCCTCAGCAAATGGGCGCTCATCACTTTCTTCGGTGACCAGATCGCCAGGGCCAAGGCCGACGGCGTGCTCTTCTCCCTCCACCTGAAAGCCACCATGATGAAGGTCTCCGACCCCATCATCTTCGGCCACGCCGTCCGCGTATTCTTCAAAGATCTCTTCGCCAAACACGGCGAAGTTTTCGCCTCGCTCGGCATCGATCTCAAAAACGGCTTCGGCGATCTCCTCGGCAAAATTGAAAAACTCCCCGCCGACAAAAAAGCTGAGATCGAAGCCGACATCGCCGCCGCCTACGCCAGCGGCCCCGCTCTCGCCATGGTGAACTCCGACAAAGGCATCACCAATCTCCACGTCCCGAGCGATGTGATCGTCGACGCCTCGATGCCCGCCATGATCCGCACCTCCGGCCAGATGTGGAACGCCCAGGGCAAAGGACAGGACACCCTCTGCGTCATCCCCGACAGCAGCTACGCCGGCGTTTATCAGACCACGATTGATTTTTGCAAAAAGCACGGTGCCTTCGATCCCAAGACCATGGGCACCGTCCCCAACGTCGGCCTCATGGCCCAAGCCGCCGAAGAGTACGGCTCCCACAACAAAACCTTCGAAGTCCCCGCCAAAGGAACCGTCCGAGTCGTTACGATCCCGGACAACTCTCAACCCTCAACTCTCAACTCTCAACTTCCACAGGTGCTCCTTGAGCACCCTGTGGAAGCCGGCGACATCTGGCGCGCCTGCCAGGCCAAGGATCTCCCGATTCAGGATTGGGTGAAACTCGCGGTCAGCCGCGCCCGGCTCTCGAACACGCCCGCCATTTTCTGGCTCGACGAAAAACGCGCGCATGACGCACAGGTGATCGCGAAGGTTATAACCTACCTCGCCCAACACGACACCTCCGGCCTCGACATCCAGATTCTCCCTCCCGCCGCCGCGTGCCAAGCCACGCTCGTCCGCCTCAAGGCCGGCCAAGACACAATCAGCGTCACGGGTAACGTCCTTCGCGACTACCTCACTGATCTCTTCCCGATCCTTGAAGTCGGCACCAGCGCCAAGATGCTCTCCATCGTTCCGTTGATGAACGGCGGCGGCCTCTTTGAAACCGGCGCCGGCGGCTCCGCGCCCAAGCACGTGCAGCAATTCATCGAGGAAAATTTCCTCCGCTGGGACAGCCTCGGCGAATTCTTCGCCCTCGCCGCCAGCTTCGAGCACCTCGCCATCACGCAAAAACACGCCAAAGCCAAAGTCCTCGCCGACACCCTCGACACCGCCAACGGCAAATTCCTCGAGCACGACAAGAGCCCCGCCAGAAAAGTAGGTGCCGGCATCGACAACCGCGGCTCCCACTTCTACCTCGCCCTCTACTGGGCCCAAGCGCTCGCCGCACAAAACGCCGACGCCGAACTCAAGAAGATCTTCACTCCCGTCGCCGACAAGCTCACCACCGCCGAAAAACAAATCGTCGCCGAGATGATCGCAGTCCAAGGCAAGCCCACCAACATCGGTGGCTACTACCAACCCGACGACAAACTCGCCTCCGCCGCGCTGCGCCCCAGCCCAACTTTGAATCAAATCCTAGCTTCGGTGTAAATGGCAGCATAGCTCGCTTCCTCTCGATAATTCTGCCCGGTAACTTGACTAAACAGACGATTCTAGAAATCTCTTTCCCATGCGCATGAAGACTAGAATTTCCTGCCGCAAGTCCACCCCTGTCGGCAAGAGCAGGCAGACCAAGGCTGTGGTATCAAAGCTGCGCAAGAAATGGCAGTTTGCCCCGGATGCGATTGGCATGGTCAGCGGCCCAAGTGATTTATCCCAACGCAAAGGTCTGAGTGGCTGATCCTCGTTACATCGTCGATTTCGGGCCAATTATTGCCGCGCTGAATCGTTGAGACGAGCATCACGAATGGGCGAAAGCCGTCTTCGCCTCACGGGAGAACCTCCGGTCACCTGTAAGGCAGTGCTGACCGAAGTATGATGGCATCTTCGCACAACCCCTACCATGCTGACACAGGCCAGACGGCAATTTTCCTCCCCGCAAGACCGCGTCCCGCGCGCGAACCACGCTTGACTCTTGACCGTCGCCCAGTGTGAGCCGCCACGCTGTCGAAGATCAACTCGTACAA
>Ga0105044_10001023_pt1 | contig 36376 bp, 21 predicted proteins | sample MAT01_FD_78092 | JGI IMG/M metagenome (GOLD analysis project Ga0105044, IMG submission 78092) | Freshwater microbial communities from Lake Fryxell liftoff mats and glacier meltwater in Antarctica - MAT-01 | ecosystem: Environmental > Aquatic > Freshwater > Ice > Liftoff microbial mat | place...
AAAAGCAGAACTGGCATTGCCTAAGCTTGACTGAAATGCAGCCGTTGTAAAACCTGTTTCCATGGCCACTTTCCCCGCTTTTTTATCGTTGTAACTCCATTTTCCATTTTCGATATAATAAATCTTATCGGGATTTGCCCTACTGATATCGGTGACCCAATTGATCTTTTTAGAGGCCTTCACAGTTTGATAAGTTTTTGCGAACTCTTTTAATTCTTTATCTGTAACGGCTTGTGGAATGTACACTTTAAGAGCTGGAGCTTTGCTGCTGGCCCAACTCACCACTTCGAACAAGGTGCCCGGTAAAATTTTATCGCGATTACCACTCACTATTTTAGCCAAACTTCTGTTGGCACCCCGCATTTCAATAATTTGCAACGTATCGTTGTTGTTGGCAAGTTTTACGCCTTCCGCCAATCCGAAAGCAAACCCTCCCTGCATTTCTATGCCTCTGGCTTCTACGCGACTGCTAGCGACCATGAACCTATTTTTGATACTTCCTTTTGGCAATGCGAACAACGTTCCATTTTTTCTTTGTTCAGATCCTGCCAATACAGGTTCCTGTGTTTTGCCGTAATATTTCATAATAGCGGTTAAACTATTAAAGATATCGTTCACTGGCGCGTCGGTAGATTGTTGTTGCAAAGCTTTCAATAGTGCCAGTGTAAATGCTCCATGGGCTACATTGTTTTCATCCCGGTGTTCTTTGGCAAATTCAAAATCCTGCGCAGCAGAGATGAGCAGGGCCCCCCGCTCTTCCGGACGGGCAGGTTCTATGGGATCTTTAGCGTCTAAATTACTTCCTTCGATGTACCTGGCTTTAGGTGGATCATTCAGAAAATTTTCATTACCCCGACCGATAGAGCCACTGTGACAGCTGTCGAAAATAACAGTGAGTAATACTCCATTATCAATGAGCTGATTAAAATAAACAGCCAGTTCTTTGTCGCGAATATCAGCCACTCCTTTTCTCCAGGCGTCGGCAGGAACCATAGTTTCATCTTTTTTATCCGCTTCTTTCGATAAAGAGTTTTTCATTTGACTACCATGACCTGCATAATAAATAAACACCACATCCCCTTTTTTGGCTGTTTGAACCAACTCCTTCAGTTCCTGAATGATTCTGTCTCTACTGGCTTCTTCGTTAAAAAGAGTTTTGATATCTGTAACTGAAAAGGCATATTTGGCCATTACCAGATCTCGGATAGCGCTGGCGTCATTCACGCAACCATCTAAATTGGTCCAGCTTCTTTGGCTACTCGTTTCCTTTAGTTCTGCCACGGGAGGCTTGTAGGTATCAATACCAATAATGAGCGCACGTTTTTTTTCCTGTGCATACAAAGAACCTATACAAAACAGCATCGATACAGTCAGTAGAAAAAAAAATCGACCAGTATTGGACGGGTTAGGTAAAAATTTATACATGAAAAATAGTTTGGGTTTATAAACGAAATTTGTTAATGCGATGTTATGTTGAAACAAAAAATCATTTTGGGTTATGAAATCATTTCAGAACTCCATCTTTGGGCAATAGATGTTGAACTCAAACATTTTTCACAAACTCATTTGATAAATGATACCCAAATATAAAACAAACAAATATACAGCGTATGGCTAAATACTAACAGGCTCGCATGAACGTTTATCTTAGTAATCGTCCAGCAAAATTTCCTTTTATTGATTTAATATTATAAATTGCTCTAACTAATAAAACCAAAATAATCAATCCATGTCAAAATTTCTTATTTTAACAACAGTTGCTTTTTGCATAAGCTTTAGCAGTTTTGCGCAAACCCGTAAAAGCGGTTGTTCAACCATTGAAAGTGGTATGAGCGAAAAAATCCCCAACATGCATAAAAATGTTTCTGACACCACTAAAGGTAGGGGCTTAGCAGACAATTACTTTCTTTGGACCCAGGGTAGTACTGTAAAGGTAAAATTCTTAAGCGGCAGTAGAGCCCTCAGAACCAAGATGTTTAACTATGCCAAAGAATGGGAAAAATATGCAAATTTAAAGTTCCAAATGGTTGAAAGTGGAAATGCCGACATCAGGGTTTTCATCGGAAGTGGTAATGGTCACAATTCTTATATTGGAACTGTAGCCCGAAATATTGATGCAAGAGATGAGACCATGAACCTGGATTCTGCTGATATCGCAAACGACTTTGTATTTATGAAAGGGGTGGTATTACACGAATTCGGTCATGCCATTGGTTTGCTACACGAACACAGCAGCCCGATTTCCGGGATAAACTGGAACAAAGAAAAATTGTATAAAGCCTATGAAGAACAGCAAGGCTGGGACAAAGAAATGGTAGATTTTCAAGTGTTTAGAACTTACAATACCTCTTATACCAATGGAAGCAAATACGACCCTAAATCAATCATGCACTACCCTATTTATCCGGAAGAAACATTGGATGGTTACTCTGTTGGTTGGAATAATATATTGAGTAATGGCGATATCGACATCGTAAAAGCATTATATCCAATGAAGGGCAAAAGACTCAACGAAGTAACCCGGGTTGAAGTTCAGAATTTTAAAACAGTTTTATTGGAGTCGAACGTTAAAAAAGGCGGTATTTCTCTCTTCCCTACTTTTGACCTGAAATCTGTAGGAAAAACTGGTCGCGTTAAAATGGTATTCACTTTTTTAGACGCTATGTTCAAATTCCCGTTGTTGGATGAAGATGGTATTTATCAGGAAAATGGAACAGTGGCAACTGTAAGAGTTGTGTTAGTTCCTACTAACAAAGTGATCAAGTATAACCAAAACAACAAAAAAGACTTCGAGTTCTTTCTTCCATTAGATCAAATACCGACGTATGCGTTGGAAGAAAATATTTTAGTGGAATTTAAAGTGGTAGTAGAAACAAAAGAAGGTGAAATGAAAAGCATGTACCAATCACAACCTTTGCAGTTTAAATACGCAAAAAAATAATTGTATTGCATTAAACTACATCTCATGAAATTTTTATTATTGGTTGTTTCGATATTTATAGCCGGGGGCTTACAAGCCCAGCAGTTTCTCATCAAACATGACATTCAAACAAAAAAAACAGGGTATTATAAAGTGAACAATGCGGATACTGTTAAAGTAAAAAACATCGATCTTAAAAAAAGCGGACGCATCTTGCTGCAGGTAAACAATTACAACCCATTTTATTGGGGTGCAAAAGTAACGGCGTATAAAAATCCTGTAGAAGAAGAAGTGGGGTATGCTGATGCCTTTAATCCCATCAGTGTTTTGGCGGGAGGCTTAAGTAACATCGCTGGCAGTCTGCCAATGCTTGATCTTCCCAAAAGCAGGGGCGGCTTGAGCAGAGGAGACGTAGATGACGCCACTTTTAATTACCTGAATACCGCTACAAAATATGCAGCCGCTTACGATGAAGTGCTTACGCTTAGCCAAAAACTGGAGGAATTGCGGATTGCTAAATTACAGTTAACAGAATTGAAGTATGATAACAATAAAACCGAGACGGCGATCAAAGCGGAAGCGCTGAAAACCGTAAAAAACGTCTTGAACACAGAAAATCCTGATCTGACCACCGTTTTGCAAATGGGCAAAAACTTCAGTAGTCGTTTTACCAATTCACTTGATCAGGCGGCTTCTTTAGCGGGCAATTTAAAAGACCAGGAAAAACTGGTGAATCCTAATGTTGTGTACGAAGAACGTACTTTAAAAGAAATTGGCGATATCACTTCCAGTAGTTTTCAACGCTTATCGAGAATTAAACTTTTAAACGAAACAAAGCCTGATCAGTTAATAGATGAAGTGGCAGCGGTTGCCAAACTGTACAAAGAAATTAATTCGGCACATTTTCAATTCTCTTATCTCGTGAGTAACGAAGAAGACATCTCAGATTTAAAACTGGAAGTGTATCCCAAACTGGATTCTTTGAATAAGGACACTGTTATTCAATATTTTAATCTCACAAAAAAACATAATGTAAAAATCAGGAATTCTGTTGGAGTGGCTTTTACTTTTTTTAATGCCAACAACACCAGTTACTACATAGGTAACGACAGTGTTATCCGAAGAAGCGACAAAGACTTGTTTACACCGCTCCTATCTACTTTCATCCATTTTTATGCAGGTAAAGTAAAAGGCGTTAAACTCGGCGGTGCTTTTGGTTTTGGTATTCCATTGCAGGGAGAGAAAAAAGATGTGAACTTCCTGCTGGGACTCACCGCAGCTATCGGAAAAAATGAACCCGTTCTACTCACTTTTGGTGCTGCGGGTGCTAAGGTAAATAAACTCACCAATGGAAATAAGTTGGGCGATATTACCACCGAAACAGACCCGGCAAATTTGGTAAGCGCCGGTTACGGAATTGGTGGATTTATGAGTGTTACCTTTAACCTCAGTAACCTGGGAGTAGGAAGCAAAAAATAAATACTACTAGTGCTAAAAGAGGATGAATGAACAATTCATCCTCTTTTAGTTTACGCTCCTTCAATCTATTTTAATGAAATTAATTACACTTTTGATGATATTGTTGATCACCATAATGTATCAACCAATAAGCGCACAACAATTTATTGAATACCCACCCTATCATACAGAAAATCAAACTTTTAAAACGGCTGTATCTTTTTTTATTCCAGACAGAAATCAGGTGATGGTACTGCACAATGGTCAATACCAAATGTACAATTCCCAAGGCAATCCTATTGGCGCTCCAGTAGCCATCCTTCAGCTAGAAGGGGATGTTAAATTTCCATCTGTTTCTAGATCAGGAAAAAAAATATTGTTTTACTCACCTTCAAGCGATGTTTTAAAAAAGCAGGGAATTTCCGTATTTGATACCGACTCAGGCTATGTATTGGGGACTTATGAAATCGATTATTTTGATCAAATAGAGCGAACAAGATTTTTGGGTGACAGTATATTGAATATTTACAGCAGAGATGATAAGACCTTAAAATTAGCCACTTGGAACCTTCTAAATTCCCAACTTAAGTTATCAAGGATGGTGGAGGAGGAAGATGGATTTTTTGGAACGCCTGATCTTACTGTTTGGGGTGAAGGTTTACAACTGGTCTATCGCAAACAGGATACACTAGCGTTCATAAATCGCAAAGCCGATGGTAACAAAGACCCGTATCTAAAAATAATTCCTTTGCCTTCAGTTCGTATGAAGTTAGACATTCGCTATTCCAATGGCTTCCCTTACGCAGTAGTTGTTGATCCAAGTGCAAAGAAAACCAGCTTTTTTAGTGCTCCTGACAGCATTTTTGTAGACCATGCCACCTTGAATTGTGCTCCTACTATCATTGCTGCAGAAGGGAGTCCAGAACATTGTTATGTTTTGTACCTCGACAGCAGTAAAAAGGCACCCTTTCTTTCTTTGTTTGAAGCAGTCCGCAACAAAATAACGACTACTACAATTCCGGCAGCATTTGTGCAAACTCACTTTATCCATTTATTCATCGAAAAAGATTTGATAGTAGCCAGCCATCGATTAAATGGTCGTATGGAAGCTTATAGTATAAGTACAGGTTCATTGTTATGGAGTTTCTCCCCCAACGAAGAGGTTACTCTTTTAAAAGATACGACTGTAAATGCATTACCTGCAGATCTGTTCAAAGTAATGATGAAGCAAGGAACCAAAGATGTTTCTGGTATCTGTTTTGATCAAAAAAACAATCAATTGTTGCTAATTAAAAAAAATGAACAATTGATCACGGTTGATGCCAGGTCTGAAACCGGAGTTCAATGGGAATCCTTTTACCAGGAAGGATCCCGCATTATATCAAGCAAACTTTTACCCGGAAACAGATTTATTAATATCGAAGAAGAATACTGGAAGAAGGATGAAACCAGCACTTTTGAAAATTATGAAGGAAAAATTGAAAGAGACGAAAATTTGAATGCTAAAAATTACATCTATCCCAATGGTTATAAAATCTACGACCGTGTAAAAGGTAAAGTTATTTTTAATATCAAAACAAAAGGTTTAATTAGGATCAAGATCATTAATGATTCTTTGATTGCATGGAGCCAATCGTATGAACTGTCTGCCGCAGATTCCATTACTATTTTAAACTTACATACTGGCAAAGTGGAGAACAACAGACCCCCGACAAAAGGCGCTATTGGTGATTACGAAATTGCATTTGCAAACAACCAATTCCTTTTTTTGACCGCACAAACCAATCAACAAATTCAGCTGATCAATGCAGCAGGTAAAATTCTTTTTACCAGAAAACAATCGTATTACGAAAACGTACTAGAAAATGTGGCTTTTACCAGCAATGCCGCGTTTTTATATTTTAAAACTGAATCATCTAAAGAACTCAACCAGGTGTATCGTATTTTGAAAGATACAGTAGAGCTAGCAGGTAAAATTCCAGTAAATATTATTGTATTAGATGAAACGACTGTAAAAGATCAACTTTATTTTTTGTATGCCAAACAAATAAAAACTACTAAAGAAGAGGAATATCAATTTAGGTTTTTTCATCTGAACAGTGGCAAGGATAAACTGATTGAAACGATTTCATCAGAAAATTTTGACAAATACAAAGATTATCAATTGTATCCTTCTGCGTCTTATTATACAGAAATAAATAAAGGTATCGTCACCTGGAAAGCGTTGAACAACGGGGTTGTAATAAATGAATTTGGTCGTTCAGAAAACAGCATAGCATCCATTACCTACAGTGCAGATGGCAGGTATCTGGCAGCAGGAAGCCCGGTCGGAGAAGTAATGTTGTGGGACCTAGGAACTGGGAAAGAAACAAAATCACTGAGAGTGGCCAACGAAGGCTATATCACCAAATTAGCCTTTAGTGGCGACGGTAAATATATAGCAGCATCCAGCGGAGACATTTGGGAAACAGCAACGGGTAAAAATGTAGTGAGTGTCACAGACGGTGGCATTTGGGCAGTAAATAGCATCGATTTTTCGAATGATGGAAAACGTATCATTAGTGCGGGTGCTTGTATCATCAGTTGGGATGCAGCAGACGGAAGTAAACTATTTTTTCAACAATACCCCGGAAAAAACGATATGGACAGCACCAACAATTGCTGGAATCCAAATGGTTGTGTTGATCCGGCGTTTAAATATATGGCGCATAGTACTGCTTTCCATCCCAATAGTAAAGATTTTGTGGTCGGTAATAAATCTGGCATTGTGCAAAAGTGGAACACAGAAAATGACTCATTATATACAGCCAAGATATTACCCACTATACCCACTCAAATAGACAATAATATATTTGACATAAAATACAGTAGAAATGGGAATTATGTGATGGCAGTGCAAGAAAAAATGATGTATAAACTGAACGGAAATACGCTGGCGGTTGAAGACTCGCTGCAGTTGAATACCGGTGAAAAAATTCTGGGCATTGATGTGGATTATGAAGGTGAATACATCGGATGCATCACAAAAATTGGTAAAGAATATGTTGCCCAGCTGAGAAGTTTTAGTACTTTAAAAGTGGTTCATCAATTTACAACTGATGGTGGTGCTTTTAATAAAATTTCCTTCTCCCCCAACAAAAAACACCTCGCTACAGCCAGTGAAGATGGTTTTTGTACTATATGGGATTACAAAAAATTAGCACCTGTGATGTACCTTAATAGCATGGGCGCTTACGGAAATGTAATGGTGACGCCCGATAACTTTTACATGGCTTCTAAATCTGCTTTAGAAGGGGTTAACTTTTTTAAAGATGGCCAATTTTATTCCTTCGATCAGTTTGACCTATACCTCAACAGACCAGATGTTGTATTGGGTAAATTGGGCTATGCCAATCAGGAATTGATTCGATTTTATAGAAATGCCTACCTCAAACGCTTAAAAAAAGTTACAGGAAATACCAGTGATACCAGTATGAAAGATTATGTACCGGAAATATCGGTCAGCAATCGTACAGCTTTACCTGCGGTAATCAGCAGTGGAACGATACCGGTATCTCTACAAATAAAAGATACCGCTAAAACCAAAGGTAAACTCAACATTTTTATCAATGGAAATCTGGTTCAAACATCGTCCTTCAACAATTCTAATGATACAATGCTTTTGTACAACGATTCGTTGTTTTTAACACAAGGGCAAAACAATATTGAATTTATGTACCGTGATCATGCATCTATCGAAAGTAGAAAAGAAAAACTAGCGGTGACATATGCACCCGAAAAACCTCTACCGTCTAAGGTTTGGTACTTTGGCATCGGCATCTCAGATTATAAGAACAAAGACATGGATCTTCGATACCCCGTAAAAGATATTAGAGACATGGTGACAGTTTTTAAAAAGAAATATCCAAGCATCATCATCGACACCCTGATGAATGAAAATGCTAGTAAAGTCAATATTATGGCCATCCGTAATAAACTTTTGCAAACTTCCATAGAAGACAAAGTCATCATCTCATTTAGTGGACATGGATTACTCAGCGACAGTTTAGACTGGTATTTTGCCAGCGCAGGTGTTGATTTTAAACATCCGGAAACTTCCGGACTCCCCTATGATCAAATGGAAAATTTATTGGCTGGAATTCCAGCCAGAAAAAAATTGTTATTATTAGATGCTTGCCACAGTGGAGAAGTAGACAAAGAAGAAGATATTACTTTTAGCAATGTAGAAACGGCTATGGACGACAGTGTTGTGATAAATCCTGCCCAGACGAGAGGTAATATTTTGATTGGAAAAAGCAAAGCGGGTTTGCAAACCAGTTTTGAAATGATGCAGGAATTGTTTGCCAATCTAAATTATGGAAATGGTACCACGGTATTATCCGCTGCCGGTGGCAGAGAATATGCGTTGGAAAGCGATGAGTGGAAAAACGGTGTGTTTACCTATAGTTTATTGAAATCAATACAAAATGAAAAAACAGACCAGGATGGCAATAAAAAGATCAGTATTCGGGAATTGAAAGCAGCCGTTTTTGAAAAGGTAATACGTTTAACGGGTGGCCGGCAAAAACCTACCAGCAGAGTTGAGATCATGGATGATTGGTATATCTGGGAATAACACTCGACTATTTCATTTTATGCCCGACGAATAAATTTTCTTGACCCTCATGAGCGCTGCGAAATAGGGAAGCTTTTTTTCTGCAGCCTTTGATTTTTGTTTTTTTTCATCAAGGAAAAGAAACAAAGCCCGCGGCAGGCGTTAGAGATATTCTAAGCAAAATATTTATCAAAAAAACTATTAGTCTTGTTCATTCATCCATAGCCGTTGGCTGAAAACCAGTCCTTTTTTTATTTAGAAATACAGATTTGGTGCTAGCGATTAAGACAAGGTTTTGATACAAACCAACTATGAATCGAAACAGGGCATTAGAAAATATCTCATTTAATACATTTACCCGAGGAATTAAAAAGAAATGGATGGCACCAAAGCATTCTACATTCCGGTTAAAAAAAAAGAGGCTATCCAAATGAATGGATAGCCTCTTTTAGTAGGATTATTTTTATAGAATTACAATCTAGTTACAGTATATCTTTCTGTTAAGAAGTTCACCACGATTTTGTAATTACCTGCTGTGGCAGGAGTGGGAACCGCGTCAGGATCGTTACCTCCGCCGTAGTTAGCGCCCAATGCACCACCTGCGGCATTGTTGCCACCAAATTGTGGTTGCCAGCTTCCGCTAGACGATAAAAATTTATAAGCTCTGCCAGGTACGAAAGCTATGTTAAGCTCATAAACTGAACTGTTCATTCTTGTGAAACGCTGTGCCAACGGAGGATTGTTTACCCATCCACCAGCAGTAGCATCACCAGTGATATACAAATCCTGTGCAAGTGCATTGATTCCGAAAGAATTGATACTAAAAGTACCTGTTTGGAAGTTCATAATAAATTTGTACCAACCTGCATTACCTGGTGACTTAAAGTTATCTCCCCCTGTTCCCGGAGGATAAAATCCGAAATTACCGCCTTGTGTAATGGTAGGTAATTGGTTGTTGGGAACGGCATATTTTTGATCGTAAGGATTGGAACCCCCGTTCTGACTTAAAATCAAAAATTGATCATTCGCATTTAAGCTAAACACTCCACCCCAGGTTTCGTTATCTAGTCTGGCTAATTCAGACTGTGGTGTTGGAGGTGCTCCATTCCAGCTCCAAGGCAATGCACCACCATTGGCCCACAAACGACTGCCAGCAGGCAAACCTACTTTCGGAGGTATTTTGTAAGGTGTCATTCGCAAAGGAACAATGTTAGAAATTTTCTGATCATTGTTATTGGCAAAAGAAGAGATCAATCTGGCTTCCATACTTGCAGGTACGTTAAAAGCATATGACCTACCTAGCAAGAAGTCGTTGAGTTGTTTTGCGGTGTAAGAAGTTGACAAAGAAGCCAAAACATTGCTACGCAAAGGATTGGAGAAACCTTTACCTACTGAATCAATTTCCAACACATATTTGTGATTCGAAGAATCTGTGCTGTGGTTAGGATAAGTCCAGTTGAATGTAACCACAACGTTGTTAGAGTCTGCAGGAACTGGTGCAATTGCAGCTGCCGAAGCTGTTAATAAAGATGTTTTGCCTTCATCATAAAAAGGCAAGTCATCTACTTTATCGCAGGATGCAAACACGGTTAATGCTGCAACAAAGCTTAGGATGTTAAATATTTTTTTCATATTGTTTTTTTTTATTCTAGTCTCAAAAATTGAAAAGGATTACAATTTGGTTACAGTGAATTTACCTCTTTGGAAATCCACATCAATTCTGTGTAAACCGCCAACGGGAGGAGCCAATAGATCAGAACCATCTGCACGGAAATCACCACCATTTACGTTGTTACTATTGTTACCGCCTGTACCACCGAATTTGGCTGACCAGCTACCATACTGAGGTAATAACAAATAAGACCCACCAGCAGTAAGGTTGATTGTAAGAGTGAACAAGGTGGGCGATACCTGTGTGAATCGCTGACTAGCCAATTCTGGCTCACCACAACCACACTGCCAGCTGGCAGGAGTTGCACTTCCGGTTATGAACAATTTGTTCGTGGAAGGAGGTAGTACAACTGGAGGCGTAGAAAATGGCCTAACAGCAAAGCGCAATACATTTGAAGCCAATGCACCAACGTTGTTGCCTAGTGATGAGGTAATTCTAATTTCAACCTCCTTGGTCACATTTACGGGCAATTGTAGCTGGTTGGTTAAAAAGTTATTAAACTGATCTTGAGTGAAGGTTCTGGAAAGTTCACTTGCAATAGTAATAGATTGTTTATTTGGGTTGGTAAAGTTTGAACCAACCGTATCTATTTCCATCAAATAAGAAACATCTTGAGAACTCAAGCCTGTGCTGAATTTGTAATTTGGATTCGACCAGTTGAATGTAATAGCTGGCATATCCTTGTTTGCAAAGCTCAAAGGGATAACAAGAGCTGATGCTGATAGCGCCGGAGCTGTACCGCCTTCAAATACTACCTGGTTCTCATCCTTTTCGCAGGAGAATAATCCCGTTGCTACTACTAGGAATAAAATTGATTTAATTATATTTTTCATATCAGTGTATTTTCTATTATTTGATTAATACTGTGGATTCTGAATCAGGTTTCTGTTTGCATTGATATCCGCAGAAGGTATTGGAAAAATTTTTCTGTGCGCTGAAACAGCAGTACCAGAGGCAACACCACCTTTCCAGGGCCACAAGTAAGTGCTTTCTACAAAACGATCAAAACGTACTAAATCAGTTCTGCGATGGCCTTCCCAATACAACTCTCTTGACCTTTCATCCAAAATGAAACCGAGTGTGATATCAATTACAGTTACATTCCCAGATGCATTACCATAAGATCTTTGACGCAAGTTATTGATGTAAGTCCTGGCAAGGTTAATATCACCTACTCCACCGCGTAAAATAGCCTCAGCATATGTCAAATACATTTCGGGAAGTCTGAAAACTGGCATGTCTATATCAACGAAAGTAAGGTTACTACCTGCACCACCCGTTTTTGTAAGGTTTCTGAATTTTGTAATTCCGAATCCATTACTAAATGTGGGGATGCTCTGAATTTCAAGTGTTTGTCCATTAGTAAAGAACTGTGCTCTTTTGTCGGAGTTGCCGCTTGGATCAGAGAATTTGTTGACGAATGCACTGGTTGTTCTCAAACCACCCCAACCATTATCTACCCCAAAGTCAGCCGCATTCATATTTCCACCAATCGAAGCATGAACCAAAAAAGTGGTACCACCGAAACCTTGTGTTCTGGCACCATCATAATTGATCGTCCAAATAAATTCATTATTGGCAATATTATTGTCAGCGCGCATCAGGTGTTGATAATTAGGCACTAATCCGTAACCAGCATCTATTACACGTTTAGCAAAAGTAGCTGCATCTGTGAATTTATTTTCAGCACCGCTGGTGTAAACACCCGCATTGAGGTAAACCCTTGCCAACAAACTCCAAACGGCAGCTTGGTCTGCTCTTCCGTACTCATTAGATTTGGCTGCAGGCATTAATGATTCAATTTCAGTAAGTTCTTTTACAACGTATTTAAACAAATCAGCCCTCTGTATTTGAGGAGGATTAGCACCACCAATCAAACTTTCTTCTGTAACAAAAGGAGGATTGCCAAATAAGTCCATCAGTACCCAATATTGGAAAGCTCTCAAAAACCGAACCTCTGGTCTGTATTTACGAATTTCATCTGCACTTGCACCGGTGATACTTCTTTGTGCGAGTTTGTCATCCGTTGACTGGCGCAAGAATTCATTCACCAAAGTAATTTGATACAAGGCTTTGTAATATACTCCATGTAAAAACAGGTTGGACGGAGACCAACTCATGTTGTGAAAATCAGGAACACCTGGGTCACCCCATGCAATCACTGCTTCATCTGTAGTAAGTTCTTGTGCTTTCCAAAATGTGCGGAAGAAATCTGAATTTTGGCCTTCATCAGATCCAGGAAAAAACACATCCGCCTGACCAGATCCACCAGCGTTTCCGGTGAGGGCCATCGTACCGTAAATTTTGGCCAAAGATTGTTTGTAACCCAATGGTGTAGCGTACACCACTTCAGAAGTCACGTCATTGATCGGCGCAAGATCAAGTTTTTTTGAGCAGGACCCAACTATTAGCCCCAAGCTCAATATGAGAATTGTTATTTTAAAGAGTCTAAGTTTCATACAATTAATTTTATAAGTTTTATAACAAATTTTAGAAGTCAAGGTTTAATCCTGCGATAAAAGTTCTTGGTCTTGGGTAGAAATTGTTGTCAATCCCTCCGTTTACTTCTGGATCTGCTCCATTGTACTTAGTGATCACAAATGCATTTTGTACATTGAAATTAAAGCGCATACTGGCTTTGTCTTTAAACACTTTCCCAAAATCGTACCCAATATTGATATTGTCCATACGGAAGAAAGATGCATTTTGTACATAATAATCAGAATCAAAATAACGATCGCCATCTCCTTTAAAGCCAGATTCCAATACATTGGTAGAGCCATTGCTAAGGAAACCCAGAGGGTTCAAAATATTTCTTGTTGCACCTGTTCCAGAAGCAACATTGTTGTAAGCATAGTTACCCAATACTGCTCTGGCGATGAAACCGAAATTCCAATTTTTGTAACCCACGTTACCATTGAAACCCAAGAATACGTCGGCATTAGCGCTTTTGTATCTGTATTTGTCTCTGTCGTTGATGACACCATCTCTGTTCAGATCTTCAAATAAATTGTCGATTGGTTTGCCTGCTGCATCGTACACTTGTTTGTACACATAAAAAGCTCCTCTATTATATCCTACAGAGTTGATGAGGATGCTTCCACCCGTACCACCAGATCTTCCACCAAAACGCTGTCCTTCATAATTTGGATCTTCTGAGAAAGTCAATTTGGTAATTCTGTTTCTGTTATAAGTAACGTTGTAACCAAAATCTACTGTCCAGTCTTTTGTGCGAACTATTTGAGTGTTCATGGTAAACTCTATACCCTTATTTTCCATATTACCCACGTTGGATAAAATAATTGGAGCAAAGTTGGTACCTGCAGATTGGTTTACATCATTCAATAGATCCTTGGTTTCTTTCAAATACGCATCAATGCTACCGGTGATCCTATTGTTGAAAAACCCGAAATCCAAACCGATATTACTGGTGGCTGTTTGTTCCCAGGTAAGTGTTGGATTGTAAGCAATCGGACGGTACATATTAAAGAACTGGTTACCTAGTTGATATTGTGCTGTTTGATTACTGATACCATAATTAGCAAGATAGGAGTAGTTGCCAATACCATCCTGTTGACCAGTGATACCATAACTCACCCTAAGTTTCAAGTCTGAAATAGTACCACTATTTTTCAAGAAATTCTCCTGACTGATTCTCCATGCAAAACCTGCAGAATAGTAAGTGAGCCACCTGTTATCTGGATTCAATCTGGAGGAACCATCGGTTCTTACCATACCATTGAAGAGGTATTTTTCTTTGAAACGATATTGTAATTGCCCGTAGTAAGATATCAATCTATTTTGTGGACTATCAACGGTAAATGGAGGATCAGAGTTTATTTGTTTGCTACCATCAAAAAAGTAGTTCGCATAACTGTTGTTTATAGTTAGGTTGTTGTAATAACCATAACCACCGGTCAGATCAATTACACTCTGTATACTTTTAAGCGATTTTGTATAATTAAGGTAAGTCTCGAAATAAGTATTTTCAATACGTTGCTTATAAAAATTTCTTTCCCCGCCTTTCAATCTTCCCAATTCATCAAAACCTCTGCGGTAAGACGTTTTGAAACTATCATTTACAACCACATCACCAGTACCCTTTGCCAAATCATAACCAGTGTTTACATTCACCCTTAATTCTGGCAAAAAGTGAAATTTATAATCTAACACAACATTTCCGATGCTGCGATCTACATTACTGGTGTTGTTTCTTGCCATTAAACTGCTGACAGGATTGTTAGGAGAAAGACCTCGTAAACCATTGGTTGCATTCGGATCAAGCCATTCCCAGTAACCTCCATATCTATTGAAACCAGTTCTTACAGGTTTGGTAGGATCGAAGTTCACGGCTGCTCCAATAGCACCTTCATCAGCGAAGCGACTTTGACTATTGCTTCCTCTCAAGTTTAGGTCTACTTTCAGGTGCTCATTGAAAAAACTAGGACTTAAATTTACAGCTCCCGAAAAACGCTTTAAATCACTTGTTTTCAGCGTTCCTTCTTGTGCAAAATAACCTACAGAAACCCGGTAAGGTAATTTCACCTTACCATTTAGAGTACCACTCACACTGATATTATTATCGGTACCCAGTGCACGTTGATAGATTTCATCCTGCCAATCTGTAGTAGCTGTTCCCAACAAAGCGATTTGTTGTGGAGTACCATTGGCAGTTACAAAATCTCTGAACTGATCAGCGCTCAGTACGTCTATTTTTCTTGCTATTGATCCTACAGATGCATTGGTATTAAAGTTAATCTTAGGACTTCCAGATTTGCCCTTTTTAGTTGTGATGATGATCACACCATTGGTGGCTCTTGATCCGTAAATCGCAGTCGCAGCGGCATCTTTTAATACAGTGAATGTTTCAATATCATTTGGATTGATCAATGAAAGTGCATTGGGTGAACCGGCAATACCACCTCCACTCAATTGAACACCATCAATGATGATCAGTGGATCATTACTGGCTGCCAAAGAAGATCCGCCTCTAATACGAATCGTACTTCCAGCACCGGGGGCACCACCGTTGTTTACGATGCTCACACCGGCTACTTTACCTAAGATCAATTGTTCCGGCGTAGCAATAGCACCTTTTTGGAAGTCTTTGCTCGACACAGTTGTGGTAGCTCCGATCAGGTCTTTTTTACGAGCCGAACCGTAACCAATAACTACCACTTCATTTAAATCGCCAGCAGAGGCTGTTAATACAACATCGTAGTTGATGCCGGTGCCAATGCTAACTTCCTGGGTGATGAATCCAACACCTGAGAAAACCAATGCACGGGCTCCAGATGCTGTTTTAATAGAATAACTACCATCCGTATTAGTGGGGGTAGCGGTTTTGGTGCCTTTAACCGTAACCGTTATACCCGGTACAGGTTCACCATTTGCATCCATTACTTTACCTGTAACAGTCGTTTGCGCAAATGCTGCACCCGCTCCACAAATTAAAATAAGGAATACACAAAGAGATTTAAAGAATAGTAGCTTCTTTCTCATAATAGCAATCGTTAGGTTTAAAAAGAATGTGTATTTTTTACACAAATTAAAGAAAATTTGATGATATTAGTTTTTTGTTAAAGTTTTTTTTAAAAAAAATGTTTAGAAAATCAACAATTACCAGCTAAAAAGCAATTCCAGTCCACTTTTTAGTACTTCGTTCATATTTAGCATAATCAAACCGATACAGCTTCCCTGGCCGATGAGGCACGTCTTTTTCAATTTCATTAAGGTCAACCAAAAAATCCATCGCAAAAAATTTCTTGCGAAAATTCCTTCGGTCGAGTTTGATATTGAGAATGGCCTCATACAGGTTTTGCAGTTCCCTCAATGAAAATTTATTTGGCAACAAACTAAAACCTAGCGGATGTTCTCTTACTCTTTTTTGAAGCTGGGAGTAGCTGGTTTCAAAAATTTTCTGATGATCAAAAGCCAGATCTGTAATAGAATCTACATCATGCCAATGCAATTCATTGTCAAGTATATTTAGTTTGTGGTGCTGTACATTGATTAAAGAGCAATAAGCAACAGTTACCACCCTGCTGGCAGGATGTCGGTTTACTTCTCCAAAGGTTTGTACTTGTTCCAAAAACAAATCACGCAATCCTGTTCTTTGTTTCAAAATCCGATAGGCTGCTTCATCTAAACCTTCATCTGGTGAAACCAGATCTCCTAACAATGACCATTTATCCTGATATTTTTTTAGGTCAGACCTGATGAGCAGTACTTTTAATTTGTTTTCGTCGAATCCAAAAATCACACAATCAACAGACAGCGCCACTTTATTGATGCTCTGTACCTCAGACTGTATGGTTTTAAAAGTTTTAATTTTATTCTGGGCAGCCTCTAACATATGTTCTACCATCTTGTAAGGGTTAATAATGAATAAAATTAATTTACTTTTAGCACACGCAGGGTAGTTTTTTGCTCCTTGCTTTGCAATTGCAATTGGTAAGTACCCGATGCAAACTTTACAGCTTCTGGAATTTCATATACGTTTACCCCCGGTTGTACTTGCAAAGGTTGCTGATACAGTACCCTTCCGCTTAAATCAGTGATGGTTAAATTTGCATTTATTTTTACTGCACTCGAAACCGAAATTTTCAACACGTCTTTAAACGGATTTGGAATCGCAGCCAGCGTTAAAGATTTTACATTGCCGCTTAAACGGATGATACCACTGTAGCTGAATCTTCCATCGATGTCTACTTTTTTCAAACGATAGAAATAAACGGGTGATTTCGAAATATCCTTATCTGTAAAACTGTAATTGCTGCTACCCGTAGCGTTGATCCTTCCTACGTAATTGAATGCAGTTCCATCAAAACTTCTTTCCAATTCATAGTGGCTCAAGTCAACTTCATTTTGAACTTCCCAACTGAGCAGGTTTTCAGTATTATTATTTCTTCCATTAAAGTTCACCAGCGTAACGGGTAACACCACATTGGAGCTAGTAAAAATCTTGAATTCTCCGGGGTTCAAAAAGAAAAATTGTGAACCTCCATTTGCATTAAAGGTAGCGGGTGCGTTTAAATATTCGTACCAGGTACCTGCCGTAGGGAAGGTAACATTGCCTCCGACTCCTGTTACGTCAAAGTTGCCGATGATGACCAGTTTACCGGTGCCACTATTGAGGGTCATCCATTTGAAGGAGCCACCAAAATCGCGGTTGATAAATCCTGTGGTGAATGCTTGTGTATACAAAGGATCGTTTCTCAATTGTAATACGGCCTTATATACATTGTATAGATCTTTTCTACCATTCACCTGCAAATAATCCCAGGTAATGGGTTTGGGGTCGGTGCGGCAATTAGTATTGTTAGTACCATTCTGACAATGATTGATTGAATAATCATACCCGAGTTCCCCAAACTGCCAGATCATTTTCGGTCCAGGCATGGTTAACAGGAAAGCGGCGCTTAAGGCAGCACGGTCCAAAGCTGTTTCAAAGTTTCTGGTATCATAACCAGGTACCTGCCTTCCCGTACCCCGAACGTTTACCATCAATCGTTCTTCGTCATGACTTTCCAGGTAAGATATTAAATGTGGTTGCGCCCATCCTCTGCTAACGTGTAAAGCACCATTAAAATTAGAATTGCTGATCCAGCCTTGTGCAGCTTCAGAAAAATTATAGTGCATATTTCCCCATAACATCATGCCATAGTCGGCCAATTCTACTTCTTCACTGTTGTCTGCAAAATGTTCTAAAATAGTGTAAGAACCAGGTGATTTGAGTTGAAGGGTGTCGTGATATCTTTTCCAAATGGCTACACGACTTGCATCGTAATTACTCCAATTTCCAGTGCTGCAATTGCCGCCATTATTGTCACAGGTTTGAGTTTGCGTAAATCCTTTCGACAAATCGAATCGGAATCCATCCAATCGGTATTCTTGCAACCAATGCGTAACTACGCGGCTGGTAAAATACCTGGTGGCCATACTTTCATGGTTCATGTCGTAGCCTACGTTAAACCCGTGCTTTTGCACCTGATTAAACCAAGGGTTATTGGCAGCCGGGCGGTTATTGACCCCATCGAAATACATTTGTACCATCGGCGACTGTCCAAAGGAATGGTTCAGTGCAATGTCCAATACTACGGCTATTCCCCTTTTGTGGCAACTGTCAATAAATGCTTTTAATTCATTTTTTGGTCCGTAGTATTTGTCCGGAGCAAAATAATAAGAAGGATTATACCCCCAGCTAATATTGCCTTCAAATTCATTGAAGGGCAATAATTGAATAGTGTTGATACCAAGCTTTTTGATGTAATTCAACGTATCGGTCAACGTTTTCCAATTAGGAGCTGCTAAAAAATCTCTGAGCAATAATTCGTAGATGATCAGGTTTCGCTTATCAGGTCTGGTATAGTTGGTAGTTTGCCAAGTATAAGTTGGAGCGGCTGTTTGTAATATAGAAACAATGCCACTTGTTTTACCAACAGGGTAAGGTTTCAAATTGGGATAAGTGCTGGAAGTGATGAACTGATCGTTCCAGGGATCCAATACTTTTTCTGTATAAGCCTCTCCTATTCGTAGATTCCCATCTATTAAGTATTGGAAAGCATATTCGGTACCTGGTGTAAGTCCGGTTACCGTCAACCAGTAATAATTATTATCTGGTGTTTTTTTCATTTGATATTGCGTTTGTTCTTCCCAGTTACTGTTGGGCAGATCGCCTATCAGCGTAACCCTATTTTTATTCGGTGCAAATATCACCAACGTGGCCGAGGTATTATTGGCACCGTAGTTAATACCATCTCTTACTCCGGCAGGTAACGGTTCAATTTGCGTAGTGCCCGGAACGAAAAATTTGAGTGTGTCTGTTTTGGTGGTAATCCCATCTGTAGCTTCTGCAACAATAGTTTGCGAACCTGAAGCAGTAATGACAGGTATGGCCGAAATAGTGGCGGCATTGATGGCAGTTTGAATCAAATTTCCGTTGTAATATAAACGCATGGTAGTTACGCCAGGCAAAGTGTTGGCAACAGCGGTAACAGGAATGTTCTCACCGATGGCTCTGATGATGGGTTCCGGAATTCTATTAAAGGTAGGTTGGAAAAAAGGAGTCGTAAAAACTACATTCAAGTTGTTATTGTAAACAGGAATGTACATGTCGCTGGCATCTAAATTTCTTTGCACCCTGCTGCCATTCCCATTTCTAAAAAGGATAGAAATTTTTTGAATGGTTTCTGCCGGATCGGTAATGCCATAATAACTTCTCAAACCCCCACTGATAGTGAATCTCCAGCGTTGCACAGGAAATGATCCTACGTAAGTGGCATTCAGTAAGGCATTGGGTAGATTAAAATTCTGATTGAACTTTACATATTTCCAGTCGCTGGCGCTTGTACTTAAATTGGTAATAACCCCGGTGTGTACAAATACATCTGAATTGGGTGTATAAAAATCCAATCCCTTGTTGCCCTTGGTGGCGTCTACGGTTATTTCGAATGTGGTGGTATTCTCTGTAGGAAATACAGGGCTCCAGCTAAGTAGTTGAGAAAAGGTTGTAACAAAGCACAACAGTCCCAAAAAGGAGAGTAAGATTTTTTTCATATGCAAACAGTTTATAGTGTAATTTATACACAATAGCTGAAACGGAGAAAAAAAAAGTCATCTTTTTTTTAAATTATTTTATTTTGATAAATATTTCAAACCTTTTCCAGGTATATCATTCAACAAAAAACCGAAGACAAGCTCCGGTTTAAAATATTATTTTAAAAAAATGGGCAATTTTTATTTTATTAAATTCCATTAACACTGTTTGATAGGCTTCCAAAGAAAATCATTCAACGCTTTTGTTTTTTTACTGACTACGTTCCTCACTACTAGCGGAAATGGCCAGTCTGGTTTTGAGTAAGTCGTATCAGTGTCATGCACACCCTACAAGAATTAAGACATAAGACTTTATTGGCACAGATATCTCGGCAAACTTTGCTCGCGCTGCATATCTGAACCGGCGGCGAGAAGAGTCTGAAATGCCGTGGTTCAAAGCCCCGAGGGCGGCATTAGAATGACGGAGAAAGCTTACCTACAGCAGTAAAAAAATAGATTTTTAAGTCTATTTTTAAATGATATCTTGCATACAATACTTATTTGTACAATTTTAAAAAACTAAACTAACATGCAAATGAAAAAAAAATTAACTGCAGTTGCAGTTGGCATTCTTATGTGCAGCAATGCTGCCTTTGCGCAAAGCGAACGACCCAATGTAGCCAGGATTAATCCACTAGGAGCACTGGTAGGATTAGGAAGCTTATCTTATGAGAGAGCCATTACTAATAAAAGTTCTTTTGTCATTTCTCCAACCTTCGGCTTTTTTAAAAGCGGCGGCGACAGGTTAAGCCTTCTCGGGGCAGCTGTTGAATATAGGTATTATTTTACCGGTCTTGCGCCAGAAGGTACTTATCTAGCACCTGGAATAGGTGGAATTTTCGGAACAATAAAAAATGAATTTGACGAAAGGGCAGACGTTCGAGGACTCACTTCAAAACTGGTTATCGGTCATCAGTGGATATGGAAGGGTGGTTTTTCTCTGGATTTAAATGGCGGTATATCATACATTAACCTAAAGGCAAAGGAAGGCAGTTCCTCCTCATTTGATAATAGTGATGCACTAAGCGGTATTTTACCAGCATTATCTGTTGGGATTGGGTATAATTTCTAAATCGTTGTTATCCTACAAAAAGAAAAGAGCAGGCCAGAAGCCTGCTCTTTTCTTTTTGTAAAAATTGTATTCTGCTGGCGCAGATATGCGATCGTGGTTTTTGTATAGCGTATCGTTGCCATGCATTTCCTATAAGAATTACGGCATAAAAGGCTTTATTAAAAAAGATGCCCCGCACAATTTCCTTGCGCACCATATTTGCGCCAACATTAGCCTTGTCCAAAATATCATTCAACAAAAACCGGAGACCAGCTCCGGTTAAAAATATTATTTTAAAAAAACGAGTAATTCTTATTTTATTAATTCCATCACCACTGTTTGATACGCTTCCAATGAAAAATCGTTCAACGCTTTTGTTTCTTTACTGATCACATTCCTCGCCTGTGTAAACCCTTTGGTACGCTCAGCAAAATTCGTTATCCGCACTTCCTTTTTTTCCTTTGAAGTATTCATGGCTACCATCACCGTTTGTTTAGCATCATACCTGAAATATACGTACACCCCATCTTCGGGAACAAACTGCATCATTTTACCAGTGGTTATAGCCGATGCCGTTTTTCTGAAATTTGCCAAAGCTGCAATAAGATCCCATACCATTTGGTCGTTCCCTACCCTGCCAGCCACCGTAAATTTATTGACGGCATCGGATGGCCAGCCTCCCGGAAAATCTTGCCGTACAAAACCATCATTCGGACTGGTAACACCCGTCATATTCACTTCTGCGCCGTAATACAATTGTGGAATGCCTCTACAAGTAAGCAACCAACTTAAAGACGATTTATATTTCTCTGTGTCCTCACCAATTACAGAATAAAAACGCGATAGATCATGATTGTCTAAAAAAATCACATTGCGCATCGGATCTTTGTACACGAAGTCTTGCGCCAAAGTCGTGTACAATTTATTCACGCCATCGTTCCAACCAAAATCTTTGGTCATGGCATCTGTAATACCCCACAAAGTTTGAAAATCAGTAACGGCCTGCAGGTTACTTTTAAAGGGAATATTATAATTGTTTTCACAGAAATAACTTTGATTAGGAACCCCGTGCACCCATGTTTCACCAAATAGAGTGAGTGCAGGAAATTCAGTAACCAATGCCTTGTTACAACGATTCATAAAATTGAGATCATTATAGGCATAGGTATCAATTCTCCAGCCATCAATTCCAAATTCTTCTACCGTCCAAATGGCATGTTGTATTAAAAAATTTGCTACGAAAGGATTGTCTTGGTTTAAATCGGGCATTTCACGGGTAAACCAACCATCTGCCATCACCGCTACATCTTTTTTGCTGGCGTATGGGTCAAACAATACCTGGTCTTTGTAAGTAGTGTTGGTGTATTTCGGCCATTGGTGCAACCAGTCTTTCATGGGTGGATCCACCACGGTATGATGATGAACCCCTACATGATTGTACACTGCATCCTGAATTATTTTTACGCCTTTTTTATGGGCAGCATCTATTAAACTTTGGTAAGCTGCATCCCCACCCAAGCGTGGATCAACTTTATAATGATTGGTAAAGGCGTACCCGTGTTCGGTTCGGGTGGGCATATCATTTTCGATGATGGGATTGAGCCAAATGGCCGTTACACCCAACTCTTTTAAATAGTCTATCTTATTTTCTACTCCTTTCAAATCACCTCCGTGCCTGTTATAAACGGTATCTCTACGCAAACTTTGGTCCTTCATTCCAGGTACCTGATCATTACTGGGGTCGCCATTGCTGAAACGATCTGGCATGATGAGGTACATAAAATCTTTCGATGTTACGCCTTGTGCATAACTACTCCCGTTTCCTTTTCTTCTTGTTTTTAGTTGAAACGGTAATCGATAAGTTTTTCCGGCCTCTTTCATACTGAATTGCAAAGTGCCTGGTTTGGTTGCTGCGCTTATACTCAAGTCAAGAAATAAATAATTGGCATTTTCAACTTTATGCACTTTTACCAACTTCACACCAGGGTAATTCAAAGAAACAGAAGCATTGCCAATATGACTGCCCTGCAACATCACTTGTACAAATGAATTTTTCATGCCAGCAAACCAATGGGTAGGATAAGCTTTCGGTAAATCGGCTTGAGCCCATGTTATCAAACCTAGACTAACGTGAACGCATAAAAGCAATAATTTTTTCATACAGATTTAGTTTTTATCATCATCTTTTACTAATAAAGTGAGGAGCCCTGCCAATATCATCGATACCCCACCCAATACAATGGTGTTAAGAGTATTTGCCTCAAATACCCTCATGGTAAAAAAGCCCAGGATGCTGGCAGCAACGATTTGTGGAATTACAATAAAGAAATTGAACACCCCCATATAGTATCCCATTTTATTGGCAGGCAAAGCATTGGAGAGCATGGCATACGGCATGCTGAGGATACTTGCCCATGCAATACCTACCATTCCCATCGAAACAATGATATAGGTTGGATTGCTGATGAAATAAATGGAAATCAATCCGATTCCACCAATGATCAAACAAATAAGGTGAGTAATTTTTCTATTGGTTCTTGCTGCAATCAAGGGTAAAATAAAAGCAAACAATGCGGCTACTCCATTGCGCACACTAGAGCATACGTTGAGCCAGTCTGCCCCATCGTTGTATTCTTGTTGCACACGTTTCAATTCTACTTTTTCTAAAGCGGTAGTGTTCGTATTTAAGCTATCAGAGAAATGATTGGCCAGGTTCACAGAAATAACGACCGGATTGTGTGTAGCGCGGTAATCCCGAATTTCTTTCACGTCGTTTTGCAGAGAAGATATTCGTTTTTGTAGTTTTTCTTTTGCAAGGTCTATCAAACCGGTCGCTTGCGAAGCCGCTTCTGTAGCCATTTTCAGACTATCCGATTTTAAAGCGGTTTCCATCTTGGTCACCAATTGTTGATCTACCTTCATGTTGTATTTATTGGCAGTAACCGCATTGGTAGAGTATATCCACATGGCAAACAATGCAAACCACGTAAAAAATTGTACGAAGGCCAACTGCTTCATCGTGGTAGGCATCTTAAAAATACCACCAAATGTTTCTCGTAATGCATCCTTAAAAGTGGTTTCCTTTTTTTCCTGTTTAAATTTCTCTAAGTCTTCTGGTGGAAATTCTTTCGTGGTGAACACCGTGTACAATACCGCTCCTAAAAAAGCGACGCCTCCCAGGTAAAACGACCATTTTACAGAATCTGGAATTTCACCGGCGTCGGCAGTATTGCTGAAACCAAACCAGTTGGTAAATACCCAAGGGAGTAAAGCTGCGATCACAGACCCTATCCCAATAAAAAAGCTTTGCATCGCAAAACCAGCCGTTCTTTGTGAAGGCGTTAATTTGTCCCCAACAAAGGCCCTGAAAGGTTCCATTGAAATATTGATGGAAGCGTCTAAAATCCATAACATACCCCCTGCTATCCAGAGGCTGGGTGAATTAGGCATGATGAACAAAGCGATCGTGGCTAATATCGCACCGATAAAAAAGAAAGGTCTACGCCTGCCCCAGTAGGGATGCCAGGTACGATCACTGAGGTAACCAATGATGGGTTGCACCAGCAAACCGGTGAGCGGTGCAGCAATCCATAAAATAGGAATATCATCTTTGTTGGCGCCAAGCGTTTCAAAAATGCGACTCACATTTGAGTTTTGTAATTCAAATCCAAATTGAATTCCAAAAAAGCCAAAGCTCATATTCCAAAGTTCCCAGAATGATAATTTCCGTTGCGGTGAAGCAGTAGATGAAGACATAGCAATCTTTTAAAGTAATGGCTGTAAAAAATCTGAACAGGCAAATCGTTTTTACAAAGTGTAAAATTTACACAATGCTAAAAATACAATAATAATTGACTCTACAAAAAAAGCATGCAAGTTTTTATACCCGCATACTTCGTACAAATAGAATCCAGGCCTTTCTGATTACTGATAATCATACACGAAGTAGCCCCATGGCTCTACACTGAAGGTGTGCGTATCACTTATTTTTTCTTTGACCCCCATAAAAATATTTATTGGCTGGCCGTTGATAGCGGCATCATTCACTTGAAATTTTTGAGGTGCATCCGAAAAATTGATGACCACTACCGCTTTGCGCCCGGCTTTTTCTCTCAAAAAAGCGAACACAGCGGCTGGCTTACTGCTTGATAATTTTTTGTAGCTGGCATCTGTGGAAAGTGCCGGGTTGCTTTTCCGCAAAGAAAGCAGCGTTTTGTAAAATGGCGCCATTTCATAATTCCCTGTCCATTGTATCGTATCCTTCACAAAAAATTTTAATCTTTTTTTATTCGGCATTTCTTGTCCGCTGTAGATTAACGGAATGCTATGCCCCATGGTTTGACTAAACACTGCAAAAGCTTTGGCGGCATTGCCGAACTTTTCATACTCGGTACCGTTCCAGCTGTTCTCATCATGGTTGGTAGTAAAAAACATTCTTGGCGCATTGGCCGGGTGTGAACTGATATTGGCGTTGAGCAAGGAATCGAATGTAAGTAGTTTGATTTTTCCTTTGTACAAGTCGCTCATGGCATGCATCGCTCCCCATGCATAGCTGGCATCAAAACCCGCCTGGTGCAATTCAGGTTTTTCAGCCTCTGCCAACATAAATATTTCTGGTCGAATAGCTTCCAATGCATCTATGCATTCCTTCCAGAAATCGGTAGGAACTTCGCCTGCTACATCACAACGGAATCCATCGATACCTGTTTCGGTGACCCAGAATTTCATGGCTGCGATCATACTGTCTCTTAAACCACGGTTGCTGTAATCTAGTTTCCTTACGTCTGTCCAGTCAAATGGTGCAATCATTTTCCCTGTAGAATCTTTTGCATAAAATTCAGGATGATTGTTAACCCAGGGGTTATCGGGCGCTGAATGGTTGGCCACCCAATCGGTGATCACTTTGAAACCCATTTCATGTGCCTGTTTTACAAATTTTTTCCAGTCTTCTATCGTTCCATAGTCTTCGTTAACAGCCGTGTAATTGCGTACGGCGTAATAACTACCCTTGTCTTTAGTAGTTTCTTTTCTGCCTTCAATGCCGATGGGCGTAACTGGCATGAACCACAATATTTCAACACCCATTTCTTTTAATCTGGGCAAACTTCTCTCAAAAGCGTTGATGGTTCCTTCTGAAGTGTATTGCCGCAAATTGACCTCGTAAATATTGGATGATACAAACCAATTAGAATCAATCATTGTTTCTGCAGAATTGTTAGCCCCTTGTTTTTTGGTTTCTCTACAAGCCGTAAAAACCAATATGAAAAGAAGGAAAGAAGGCATTAATGTAAATATCCTCATAAATACTTTTTTTTGAAGGTAGTAAAAAAACATACTTAAAAAAGTTGTCGTGTACAACTGACCACTTTAGTTGGTTTCATTTCTTTTCGAAATATGGATGGATATGACGTCCGGAAACATTGTAAAAATAATGGATGCAAGGAAGATTTTTTTAAACGGTCATCTCTATAAAGCAGGAATCGGATATATTTACGATTCAAAAACAACGCTACATGATGCTGAGATGCTTATCCTTACTATGCCTGCTGTGCAGTACCCATCTGATGGCCCAAAAAACACTGGGAAAATTAACTGTTGAAAAAATTATGCGTGATCCCAAATGGATTGGTAGTTCCCCTTCAAACCCACAATGGAGTGCCGATGGCAAAACACTTTACTTTAACTGGAATCCGGATGCTGCCCCTTCCGATTCCCTGTATGCGATTACGGTTGGTAACTATATTCCAAAAAAAGTATCTGCTGCAGCAAAACAAGAATTACGGTTAGACGGCAGTGTGCAGTACAATACAAAAAAAACAGCCTATGCATATGTGAAGGGAGGAGATGTGTTTTATACAGAGCTGAAATCTGGTAAAACAAAAAGAGTGGTACAAACCACCGACTTCGAGTCGAACCCACAATTCTCTTTCAACGAAACCAAACTGGTGTATTCCAGAAGTCAGAATTTATATGCCTGGGATATCCAAACCGGGGAAACCAGGCAGTTAACCAGGATACAGGCTGGTGCTGGCGTCGCAGGAACAAACAGACCTGCTGGCAGAGAGTCTCGCGAAGCAGAAAACCTGCAAGAAAAATGGCTGAACAAAGACCAGCTTCAATATTTTGAAGTACTTAAAACCAGGAAAGATAAAAGAGCTGCTACGCTTGCTTACAACAATAACTTACCCAAAGAGAAAGAATTAAAATTGATCAACATCGAAGATAAAAGTTTACAGAACCTGAGTTTGAGTGCAGATGGCCGTTTTGTAACTTATCGTTTGTTTAAGCAAGCTACCGGCAACAAAGCTACCATCGTGCCAAATTATGTAACGGAGTCTGGCTTTACATCAGATATTCCGGCACGTACAAAAGTGGGAGAAAACTTAGGGACTTCAGAAATGTTTGTGTACGATCGGGAGAAAGACACTTTGTATAAAATGAGTACCGACACATTGCCGGGCATTCAGGATTTGCCTGCATACTTGAAAGATTACCCGGCAGTATGGGAAGAAAAAAATAAAAAACCAACCTCAAGGGCCGTTAATTTCAGCAATGCGGAATGGTCGCCTGGCGGCAAATACCTTTTGCTGGATGTACGTTCACAAGACAACAAAGACCGTTGGTTGGCCGTATGGGAAGTTGCCACTGCATCTATTAAAAGCATTGATCGCATTAGAGATGAAGCCTGGGTTGGTGGCCCCGGATTCAACAGAAAAGGTTGGATCGATGAAGAACAATTCTGGTACCATTCAGAAAATAGTGGCTACAGTCATCTGTATGTTGCCAATGCTGCTACTGCTCAAAAACAAGCCATCACTGCTGGCAAATATGAAGTGCAGGAAGCAGCACTATCCGCTAACAAAAAATATTTTTACGTTACAACCAACGAAATACATCCAGGAGAAAAACATTTTTATCGTTTACCCGTAACCGGTGGTAAAGCAGAAAAACTTACCACACTCACCGGCAACAACGAAGTAAGTATTTCACCAGATGAGAAGTGGATGGCCACGCTTTACTCCTACTCTAACAAACCCACAGAATTGTTTGTGCAGGAAACAGGGAAAGAAAAAACGATGGTACAGGTTACCAACAAAGCACAAAGCGATGAATTTAAAACCTACGCCTGGAAAGATCCGGAAGTGATCAGCTTCAAAGCCAGTGATGGCGCTGATGTGTATGCCCGGGTATATAAACCTTCTAATCCCGATCCGAAAAAACCAGCTGTCATTTTTGTACACGGAGCTGGCTATTTACAAAATGCACACAAATGGTGGAGCAGCTATTTCCGTGAATACATGTTCCATAATTTATTAGCAGACGAAGGTTATTATGTGATGGATATTGATTACAGAGGCAGTGCAGGTTATGGTAGAGACTGGCGCACGGGTATTTACCGACACATGGGTGGCAAAGATTTATCAGATCATATTGATGCTGCAGCCTATCTGCATAAAACTTACGGTGTAGATAAAAACAGAGTAGGCATTTATGGCGGTTCTTATGGAGGATTCATCACATTGATGGCCATGTTTAATGAGCCATCCAGTTTTGCAGCAGGCGCTTCATTAAGACCTGTTACAGATTGGGCGCAATATAACCACGGCTACACGGCTAATATTTTGAATGAACCTTTCAACGATAGCATTGCTTACAGAAAAAGTTCTCCGTTTTATTTTGCAGAGGGTTTAAAAGGTCACTTACTCATTTGCCATGGTATGGTAGATGTGAATGTACACTACCAGGATGCAGTAAAATTGACCCAACGCTTGATTGAACTGGGTAAAGACAATTGGGAACTTGCTTCCTACCCCATGGAAGACCATAGTTTTACAGAGCCCAGCAGCTGGACGGATGAGTACAAACGTATTTTTAAATTATTTGAAACGGTTTTGAAAAAACCGTAAACACTCTTTCTATATTTTTTTAAAAGTCTCTCGCTCCCCTTTCTTCTTACCAGGATTTGAGAAGACTTTTTTTTTATGCGCAAAAACAACATAAGCGGAGTTGGTTCCTATGTGGATATAAAAACATTATACGGGCAATGCTGAAATGTTATAAATATCAAAAAAACGGGTTTGGTGTGATGCTAACATTAAACGTTAAGGGAACAAATACATCCTATGCTTAAATTGATTCACTTTAAAATTCATTACGATGAAAAAATTACTACTATCCTTGAGCGTGATCGCTTCGCTGATCCTTTCAGCCTGCAACGACAAAAAAGAAATACCAGCAAGAGTCATGGTGCTGTTAGATGATTCTTTATACAAAAGCAATAGCAGTACAGATGTGGCGTTGCAGGAAGAAGTTACAAAAGAAGCAATTCAGCCGGTTGTACAACGAAAAAAAAGTCCAATCAAAAGACCTGTTCAACGGCCTCTGCCATACGTTGCTCCTGAATATATTCCACCTGTGGTTCCTCGTGTGGCAGAGCTACCCTCGCCAGTCCCTGCTATTGAACCTGCCATCGCAAATGTACCTACCAGTACTGGCAATGAACCAGTAGCGGCAGATACAGAAGCTGCACCTGAAAAAAAGACGGGGATCAGCAAAGCGGCACAAGGAGCGATTATTGGTGGTGTAAGCGGTGCTGTAGCCGGAGCTGTTATCGGCAAGAAAAAAGGTAAAAGCGCGGTTATCGGTGCAGTTATTGGTGCCGCGGGGGGTTATGTGATTGGAAGAAAAAAAGATACAAAAGAAATCGCCGATCAATACCAGCAAATAGGATATATTCAATAAAACATTAATTTAACGGAGCTCGTTACTTATTCTTTGCCAATTCATAGGGGGGATGATTACGGGTTCCGTTTTACTTTAATATTACCTTTTATACTGCTGCATCAAGCTACTAAAATATCTTCTGCCTATTATGTAAATGTTCAAATCAATTTGATTTTTTGAACCATTTTATGACTTTTGAGCGAGAAGAATCATTAATTCTTTCTTTTTTGTTTTGTATTTACCTGTTTTTTAACCTTTTATCTTTTTTAGTCGTAAAATTATGTAGTAGAATAGGAACCGGTCATTAATGAGTAAATACGCGTTAAGCTTCTACAATTATTTACAAATGTTACATAATTCACACAACTTTGGTCACGATCTTGTAGCGATTCACCAATAGCCATTAATAGGCCGTACATTACAAAAAATAAATATTTCCTGATTGAAGCTGTTTATAAAATACATGGTAAGCAAACGCTGCAAAATTGTGCTCAAAGAAGTCTTGAGGGAACTTGGATTGCACCATGTGGTAGTCGAATTGGGGGAAGTGGAGATTATGGAAACTATTTCTGCGGCGCAATTAGAACAATTAAATATTGCTTTACAGGTTTCTGGTCTTGAATTGATGGATAACAAAAAAGCAATATTGATTGAAAAAATCAAACATTCTATTACAGAAATGATTTACCATTCAGATGAGTTGCCGCTCATAAATTATTCAGCCTTTATAAGCAAAAAATTAAATTTTGACTACACCTATTTATCAAATATATTCTCGGAAGTGCAGGGTATGACAATCCAGCAATTCATCATCATTAATAAAATTGAAAGGGTAAAAGAATTAATGATGTATGACGAACTGAACCTTACCGAAATCTCTTATAAATTACAATACAGCAGCGTGGGTCATCTTTCTACCCAATTTAAAAAAGTAACCGGTTTTACGCCTTCTTACTTCCTGCAATTAAATGAAAGAAGAAGAAAACCTATAGAAGACCTTGGAAATGAACTTAAAACATATTGAACCAATGGCACTAATATCGATACAACAAATTGCTGATTTCGAATGGCTGGCTGAATATGAAAAGAAGGGAAAGCTTCCATCGCTCATCATCGAATCATCTGATTTGGCAATAAAAGCTGAAACGTTAGAGGGAACGATCACTTTCTGGAATCAAGGAGCTGAAAGAATTTATGGGTTTACAAGTGCGGAAGTAATTGGAAAGAATTATAATTTTCTGATCCCCCCAGATCAACCAGACGAATTTGCAGAAGTATTAAAACGAATTGGAGAAGGGCATGTCGTTCCACATTACGAAACCAGGCGAATAAGAAAAGATGCCGCTGTCATTAATGTTTCACATTCCGTTTCCCCGATAAAAAATGAAAAAGGAAAAATAATTGGAGTTGCTACCCTGTCTAGAGACATAACTGCCTTCATTCTCGCTAACAACAAGAAGCTTGCCTTCCAGGACAAAGAAAAAGGAAAACGAGCGGATGAATTGATCATTGCCAATAGGGAATTGGTATTTCAAAACGAAGAAAAAGAAAAAAGAGCGGCAGAACTATTTATTGCCAACAAAGAACTTGCTTTTCAAAACGCAGAAAAAGAAAAAATAGCGGCAGAACTATTTATTGCCAATAAAGAATTAGTATTTCAAAACGAAGAAAAAGAAAAAAGGGCATATGAATTAATCATTGCCAATAAAGAGCTCATCTTTCAAAACGAAGAAAAAGAAAAAAGGGCAGATGAATTAATCATTGCCAATAAGGAACTGGTATTTCAGAACAAAGAAAAAGAAAAAAGAGCAACTGAGCTGATTGTGGCCAACAAAGAGCTTGCTTTTCAAAACGAAGAAAAAGAAAAAAGAGCAGCAGAGTTAGCTATAGCAGATATAGAGTTAGACTTTCAAAACGTAGAGAAAGATAAACGTGTTATTGAAAATAAAGAACTGGAAGCATTCAGTAACTTACAAAAAAAAGCCTCCCAATATGCAAGAAGTCTGATCGAAGCGTGCACAGATCCATTGGTGACTATTTCTCCCGAAGGTAAAATTACGGATGTAAATGAAGCATCGGCAAAAGTAACTGGTGAAACAAGAGAGAAACTAACCGGTACAGATTTTTCAGATTATTTTACGGAGCCAGAAAAGGCTCGTGAAGGCTATAAGCAAGTTTTTGAGAAAGGAGCAGTCGCAGATTATCCACTCACTATCCGTCATAAAAACGGCCAGTTAACCGACGTATTATATAATGCATCGGTTTATAAAGATGATGAAGGAAAAGTACTTGGTGTGTTTGCAGCGGCCAGGGATATCTCCGCTATCAAACTGGCATCGCAATATGCAAGGAGCATCATAGAAGCAAGCAGAGATCCATTATTTGCAATTAGCACTGAAGGTAAAATTATTGATGTAAATGAGGCCACACTGAATGCAACAGAACAAACGAGGAGTAATATTATTGGTGCCGATTTTTATAAATTTGTAACGGAGCCCGAACATGCAAAGATTGCCTATCAGCAAATATTTGAAAAAGGGTTTATTACAGATTACCCACTTACTATAAAAGATGGTGTTTACACCAATGTATTGTGTAATGGGTCTGTGTACAAAGACGACCGAGGAAATATATTAGGAGCAGTAATCGTCGCAAGAGATATTACTGAGCAAAAAAAAATTGCTACAGAATTAATAGAAGCCAAAGTATTTGCGGAAAAAGCTACAGCCATTGCTGAAGAAGCAACCAGAAAGGCAGAAAGTGCCACCCTCATTGCTGAAGATGCTGTGAAAGCAAAGCAGCAGTTTTTGTCAAACATGAGCCATGAAATACGTACACCCATGAATGCGATAATCGGTTTTACAAAAGTGGTATTGAAAACGACATTAACAGCCAAGCAAAAAGAATACCTGCAAGCAATTAAAATGAGTGGCGATGCATTAATTGTACTCATCAACGATATACTTGATTTAGCAAAAGTAGATGCAGGTAAAATGACTTTTGAACAAATACCTTTTAAAATGGATTTGTCTATTTCTGCAATGTTGCATCTGTTTGAAACAAAAATCCAGGAAAAAAACTTGCTGTTGATAAAAGAATACGATGGCAGAATTCCTGAAGTTTTATTGGGTGATCCGGTTCGATTGCACCAAATTATTTTAAACCTTGTAAGCAACGCAGTTAAATTTACCAGCAAAGGGATAATAACCGTAAGCATAAAATTGCTGGAAGAAATTGGTGAAGACGTAATGGTAGAATTTACAATTAGCGACACAGGCATAGGCATTTCACAAAATAAACTGGAGACAATATTTGATAATTTTCAACAAGCATCAAGTGGTACCTCAAGGTTGTATGGCGGTACTGGCCTTGGATTGGCGATCGTTAAACAACTGGTGGAACCACAAGGTGGTTCAATCAATGTAAAAAGCATCTTAGACAAAGGGTCAACATTTAGTTTTATTTTACCCTTTAAAAAAACAAACGCTGTAGCAACTCTGGAAGCAGAAATTACGGAAGAAAGCCCGCCCATTAAAAACATAAAAGTTTTGGTAGTAGAAGATATTGCACTCAACCAATTACTAATGAAAACATTGCTGGATGATTTTGGATTTGAATATGATATTGCTAACAACGGAAAAATAGCTATCGAAAAATTGAAAACCGATAACCATGATATTATTCTGATGGATTTGCAAATGCCAGAAATGAATGGGTTTGAAGCTACTGAATATATTCGTACCAAAATGAATTCGTCGATTCCAATTATTGCTTTAACAGCAGATGTAACCACAGTAGATTTGGCTAAATGCAAAGCCGTAGGTATGAACGATTACATTGCTAAACCTGTAGATGAAAGGGTGTTATTTAAAAAGATCCTGGGATTAGTTAGAAAGCCGATACCCAATATCGGATCTGTACATAATTTATCCAACATATCTTCCTGTATTAACCTTGAATATCTGAATCGGCGTACAAAATCTGACCCTGCATTAATGATGGAAATGATTTCCTTATACTTAGAACAAACGCCACCCTTAATAAAGTCTATGAAGGATAGCTTGTTGAATAAAGACTGGTATATTTTACAAGCTACTGTACATAAAATGATTCCATCATTTTCTATAGTTGGTATCAATCACGATTTTGAAATAATGGCAAAGAAAATTCAGGAATTTGCGATAATGCAGGAAAGGTCAACAGGGATTGAAGAGATGGTGTCCCAATTGGAAAACGTACTAACACAGGCATGTGATGAATTACAAAAAGAGTTTAACAGTATAAAAGCAGCAAACCAATGAGTACAGAACAAAAAATAAAAATATTTTTAGTAGATGATGATGCGTTGTTCCTAAAATCATTAGAAATAGAATTTTTGGAACTAGAAGGGATAATTGTTGAAACATATGCTACGGGAGAACTTTGCATTGAAAATCTTGATCACAGGCCGGATATCATTGTCCTTGATTACCATCTTAACGGAATAGATCAGCACGCCATTAATGGGATAGAAACCCTTGACAAAATACAAATGTTTAATTCTGCTATTCCTGTTATAATGCTATCCAGCCAAGATTCTATCGAAGTTGCTATTAACTGTATTCACCATCATGCATATGATTACGTTGTAAAAAGTAGCACAGCATTTTATAGAATACAAAAGATCATAAATGTAATTTTAGAATGCAAAAAAATTAAAACTAAATTAGACTGGTACATAGAAAGGATGTAGAAATCTATTGGCAGGATTGACATTCATGAAGTATTATTTTGTATTCAAATTATAAATAGACCACGATATAGTTGAAATTTAAGAATAGAAATTTAATTCTAAATTCTTTTCCAATATGAACGGGTGCATGATTAAGCACCAACTCTTAAATAGATTTACCCCTGCCCCAAACGTAGCCTTTTACACTGCTGATATTGCGGCTATTATATTGTCTTTAAATTTATGGGTAGCCATGCTTAAACAAACATTGTAAATAGCCGATTGCGCACTTAAATATAATGTGCTATCCTTACAAGACAACCGACATTTCCCCAAAACGTATTGAAACCCGAACTGAACTCCTAAACAATTTTATTTTAAAAGTTCATTGTTGGTTTATCTGGAATTTCGGTTGTATTGTAAGTATTACCTACGCTCGATGTCCTCCTGGCGAAAATATTTCCATCCAGCTTTAAATAGCAAATGTACTATTACAGACATAAATAAAGCAGATCGCTTAAATGACAAGAAATATCTAAACAAATTACTTATTGGAAGACAAGTTTAACGTACCAAGCCTTAAAAAAGAGGTGCTTGGTTGAAGAACCATTTGAAGTGTTTTTGAAGTTTGAAAACTTGAAAACAATAGACCGCCGACCCTCACCAACATTTTATAAGCAAAGTAGCGGGTGAAATTACTGGCATAAAATATGAAACTATAATATTCCTGTATAGAAGAAATATTTAAAAGTTGATTTACAATGGAGCTGCATTACTACCACAGACACTAGTAGTAAAATTTAGTATCGAGGTTAAGGAGAGCAGGTTGAAGTTTGAGTAAAATGTTTCTCAGTATGGGATTTAATAACCGATTATCCAGGGATCAACCGTTGAATTAATATAATTAAAATTTTAGTAGTTGTTGAATGTAGGCAGAAACAGTCGCATTTCCAACCACAGAACGAACAGGCAAAAAATAATTGTCCTGCAGTAGCAAAGAGAAGCATGCCAAAAGCTAAAAAAATACCAACCTTGTTCCGTGATATTAGAGGCGCTCTGCTCAGTAACGGGAGGGAAATTTGTTTAGAAAGCGGGCTGCCGATAAATTATATTCAGATTAAACCTGAACGACATTACGGCATAAACCACTCTTTGTCATTTTTAGGGATAGAAGAATCACAACGGATGAATATCTTAATCGGACATTTTTACCAGAAAAGGGACTTTTCTGCCCAAAAAATTAAAGACTTGATATTCTCCTTAACAACCGCCTGTGCAAACATGAGTTTGTTGATAAAAAATTTGAAAGCAATTTATCAATTAAAAAAAATCCCAGTATCCAATGAAGTAAAAGAATTGAACGAGTACAGGATATGTACTTTCCGGTTAAACGACTTTATCAACTTCTTTTTACCCTCGCGTTACATTCAATTGCGAAAAACTGATCCAGCCGTTTTCAGGTTGGCGCTCAATGTCGCACGGGGGCCGGAAAATGAAATAGTGTATATCGGTGACAAGGAAATGTTTACGCAGGTAGCTTCCGAAGGAGGCATTAAGATTATTTACCAACAGTACAATCTTTGTCTGATGTAGGATTCACAATAAAATAAATGTTTTTAAGATTTGAAAGTTATCATATCACTGCTATT
>Ga0105044_10001027_pt1 | contig 36253 bp, 35 predicted proteins | sample MAT01_FD_78092 | JGI IMG/M metagenome (GOLD analysis project Ga0105044, IMG submission 78092) | Freshwater microbial communities from Lake Fryxell liftoff mats and glacier meltwater in Antarctica - MAT-01 | ecosystem: Environmental > Aquatic > Freshwater > Ice > Liftoff microbial mat | place...
ACTTCGCCCGACACCAGGTAATTCATGGCCACCGCGGACAGCGCCGCGACCTGCACGTCCATCAGCGAGAGGTCGATGTACTGCCCCTTGCCCGTCCGCGCGCGGCGCAGCAGCGCGGACTGCACGGCGATGGTCGCGTAGAGCCCCGTCATGTAATCCGTCAGCGCGATGCCCACCCGCACGGGGCCGGCGCCCGGCGCTCCCTCCGGAAACCCCGTGATGCTCATGAGGCCGCCCATCGCCTGCAGGATGGTGTCGTAGCCCGGCCGCGCGCGGTACGGGCCGGTCTGGCCGAACCCCGTGACGGAGCAATAGATCAGCCCGGGATTGAGCGCGGACAGTTGTTCGTAGCCGAGTCCGTAGCGTTCCAGCGTGCCGGTCTTGTAGTTCTCGAGCAGCACGTCGCTGGCCGCCGCGAACTTCCTGACCAGCTCGCGGCCTTCGGACTTGCCGAGGTCGATCGTGATCGAGCGCTTGCCGCGGTTGCAGGAACAGTAGAACGCGGATTCACGGGTCGGCTTGCCCGCGGTATCGGCAAGATACGGCGGCCCCCAGGCGCGGCTGTCGTCGCCAGTGCCCGGCCGCTCCACCTTGATGACATCGGCCCCCAGGTCGGCCAGCAACTGGCCGCACAGCGGGCCGGCGAGAACCCGCGACAGGTCCAGAACACGAATCCCCTCCAGAACGTCGCCCTGCGACGCTGCCGTGGATGACGTCTGTTTCCGATTGGAACTGGGTGCCTGCGCCATACCGTCTCCTCTGCTTGCGCAGCGCCATGGCTGCCCGGTCCGGTCACTGTCGCGATCGCAGCTCGGGAAGGCTGCTGATTCAGCGCGTACCGCAGTAGATGTTTTTACACGCACCATTTCAGGCATGATTCCGGTTCCACTCAGTGGAACCACGCAAAGTGAACGATGAGAACGATCCGGCGCGCCTTTTCGGTCTTCGACTGCTTCTCGGCAGCGACACCGCGGCTGTCGCTGCAGGAACTCTCGAACCGCCTGCGGCTGGCCAAGTCGACGACCTTCAGGGTGGTCAATGCCCTGGAAGAACTCGGCTATCTCGTGCGGCTCGCCGACCAGCGCTATTGCCTCTCCCTCCAGTTCGCGCGCCTCGGCGGGCTCGCACAGGCCTCGCTGGAGGTCTCCCAGATCGCGCGACCAGCCATGGAAAAACTGGCGGGAATCTCGGGTGAAAGCGTGACCCTGTTTGCGGTGGAGGGCGAGAATTTCATCTGCCTCGATGCGCTCACCACTCCCGCGCCGCCGATGAGTCTCTACCGCCCGGGAGAACGGGCGCCGCTGAGCCTGGGCGCCGCATCCATGGTGTTGATGGCCTACCTGCCGGAAGTCGCCCTGCAAGCCATACTGCCGGCCGTCGCGCGCCGTATGCGCCATACGAGGAAGGAACTGCTGTCGATCCTCGGCAACGTGAGAAAACAGCAATATGCCGTGTCGCACGGGGGCAGTTCCCCCGATCTCAGCGGCCTCTCGGTGCCGCTGTTCAGCGCCGACGCCACGGTGCGCTATAGTCTGAACATCGTGATGCCCACCTTCCGGGCGCGCGGCCGCATCGCACCGCTCTTGAAGGCGCTGCGCGAGGCTGGGGAGAAGGTATCGAAAGGCCTCGGGGCGGGCGCCGTCGATCATCCATGAAGCCTGGATCAGCCCGCGGACGATGCGGCCATCAACCAGGCGCTACTGCGGCTTCACAAAGCCGGGGGGAAGCGTGCTTTCGAACGACGGCCGCGCGGCGATGCCGTCGAACCAGGCCTTCAGCCGGGGATGCTTTCCGCGCCAGTCGTGCGGGTAGCGGATGTCGATGTACTGGACCGCCACGCCGAGCACCAGGTCGGCGAGCGAAAACTGCTGACCGACCAGAAACGCGCCGCCAGAACCAGCGTCCTCGGCCGCCGCCAGGGCGCGCGCGATCCGCGTCTCCTCGCGCTGCATCTTTTCCGGCATCTGCTTGTCGGCCGGGCGGCGGGTTTCCATGACGCGCGCGACCATTGCGTCGATCACGCCGTTGCCGAGCGCCTGCCACCACTGGGATTGCCAGTAGGTGTCCGGGACGCCGAACGGCAGGGGCTTCCCGCCAAGCTGGTCCAGGTACTGCACGACCAGCGCCGACTCGAAAAGGTATTGCGCCGGCCCGATCTGCAGCACCGGCACCTTGCCGAGCGGGCTCAGCGCGGGAATGCGGCTGTCGGCCGGCCACGGATCCTCGACAACGAACGCGCAGTCGATCTTCTTCTCGGCGATCAGCACGCGCGCCTTGCGCACGTACGGCGAAAACAGCGAACCATACAGTTTCATCGACATTCTGCGCGCCCTCTCCTGTGTTACGGCCGCGACGGCCGTTGCGACCGCGGCTACGAATCAGTGGTCTGCCCTGGTCACGGGCTCGCCCCCGCGCGCTGGATGGCCTCGCGGTCAAGCCCCGGCACCAGCGTGCTGACGAAATCGATCACGTAGTCCCGCAGGTAGGCGCTGCGGCGCAGGCTCACGATGGTGGCGCTGCGGGGGAAGAGATGCGTGGCATCCATGGCATGCACCTTCGCCTCCCGGCCCGTGAGCGACAACGTCGGCACCACGGCGATGCCGAGCCCCTCCTCCACATAGGTCTTGATCACGTCCGAGTCGCTCGCGCTCACCACGAAACGCGGCTCGAGGGCGTGGTCGCGGAAGGCCTTTGCGATGATCTGCCCGCTGCGCGAACGCGGGTTATAGCCGACGATGGGATAGCGCGCGAGGTCGGACAGCGTCACTTTCTTCCGACCCGCCAGGGGGTGCCCCTTCGGCATGATCGCGCTGCGGCGGATGGGACCGCTGGTCAGAAGGATCAGGGACGGGTGTTCGTTCACTACGTCCGTGCTGATTCCCACGTCGGCCTCGTTCGATTCCACCAGCCGCGGCACGTCGTCCACGTCCGCTTGCAGCAGGCGCAACTGGACCTCGGGATGACGCTTGATGAATTCCTTGATCGGCACCCGCAACGAATAGCGCGCGTGCAGATGGCTGGTGGCCAGCGTGAGCTGACCGCCCGCCTCGTTGCGGGTCTCGTGCGCGATGCGGCGGATGTTCTCGGCATCACTCAGCATGCGTTCCGCGACGTCCAGCACGGCATGCCCCGTTTCGGTGAGTCCGAGCACGCGGTTTTTCCGGCGCATCAGGAGATCGACGCCCAGTTCCCGCTCCAGGTCCTGGATCTGCCGGCTGATGCCCGGCTGCGAGGTGTGCAGCACCGCCGCCGCCGCCGATATGTTGAGCGACTGCCGGGAGATTTCGCGCAGGTAGCGCAGTTGCTTGAGCGTCATGCCGTCCACTATACAAAACTGGCATGGAAATATGCAATTTTATTGTTTTATCGCATGGGTATTAGCTGTTAGTCTGCGCGCTGCCCCGGCCCCGCCGGCTCCCCGCGGACCACCGCTGCACTGCACTGCACTGGCAAGGAAGCATTCATGATCACCGTCAACCGCATCGGCAAGCACCTCGGCGCTGAAATCTCCGGCGTCGACCTTTCGAAACCGCTCGACGACGACTCTTTCGCGCAGGTCGCCAGGGCCTTCTTTGACAATGAGGTCGCCTTCTTTCGCAACCAGAAAATCACGCCGGACCAGCACATCGCCTTCACACAGCGCTTCGGCGTGCTGGAGCAGCACGTGCGCAAGGAGAGCCGGCTCGACGGGTTTCCCGAAATACTCGTGGTTTCCAATCTCCTCGACGACAAGGGCAACGCCATCGGCGCGCAGGACGCCGGCCGTTTCTGGCACAGCGACCTCTCCTACAAGCACGAGCCGAGCATGCTGTCCGCCCTCTATTCGGTGGAAGTGCCGGAAAAGGCCGGCCGGGTTCTGGGCGACACGGGATTCGCCAGCACGACGGCCGCCTATGCCGCCCTGCCCGATGCGCTGAAGCAGCGGCTTGCGGGCCTGAAGAACGTGCACAGTTACCGTTTCTACCGAGACAAGAACGCGCGGGCGCAGGAAGCGGAAAAGGCCCGCGGCGGGCGCGTGATCCAGGAACACGCGCCGACCGAGGAGCAGTTGAAAAGCGTCCCGGACGTTGAAACGCCAGTGGTCCGCACCCATCCGGTCAGCGGGCGCAAGGGGCTGTTCATCAACGAAGCCCACACCTCCCACCTCGTTGGCATGGACAAGGCGGAGGGCGATGCCCTGCTCGCCGAGCTGTACGCCCACATCGTCAAGCCCGAATTCGTCTACACCCATACCTGGCGGCCCGGCGACTTGCTGATGTGGGACAACTGTTCCGTTCAGCACAAGGCCACCTTCGACTACGATCTCCCGTTGCGTCGCCTGATGTACCGCACGACCGTGCGCGGCACGGTTCCGGTCTGAGCGCTCCGCCGCCGATGGGCGACGCGAAGGGGTTGATCACGGTCTGGCTGCATGTGCCGCCGGAGCGCGAAGAGGAATTCAACGACTGGTACAACCTGGAGCACATCCCCCAGGTGGTCGGGCTGCCCGGCTTCGTCAGCGGGCGGCGGTACCTCGTGGATAACGCAACCCCCAAGTACCTGGCGTGGTACGACACGGTGGACGACACCATCGAAGCAGGCCCGGATTTCCAGAAGATCGTCAGCGACCCGACGCCATGGTCGCAGCGCATCCGCCGCTTTTACGGCGACCACCGCGAGCGCATGAACTTCCGCCTGATGCGGGATGTCGGGACTTCCCCCAGGGAAGACACCCCCTGGCTGTATATCGTGCACACGGACATTCCCGACGACATCGTCGACGAGTACAACGAATGGTACGACCAGGAACACCTTCCAAGACTGGTGACCGTTCCCGGTGTCGTTCGGGCGCGGCGCTACGCCGCGACGGCCGGCAATCCGCGTTACCTCACCGCATACGAACTGACGGACAAGGACGCCTTCGAAAGTCCCGCCGGCCTCAAGGCGCGCAAGACGCCGTGGACGGAAAAAATGCGCTCGCTGTTCCACAACACGCGGCGCAGCATGTGCAGACTGTTCCTGCCGGGCGTTCGTCGCTAAGCTCTCAGTCAAGGTGCCGGCGCGCGGCGGGCCGGTGGTCAATCCGAACGCAGGAGAAGAACATGTGGCGCGCAACTATCGCGGGCGCACTGGCGGCAATCGGCATGCTCGCCGGTCCCGCCACCGCCCAAAGCTACCCAGAAAAGCCCATCCGCCTCATCGTGCCTTTCGCGCCGGGCGGCACCAACGACATTGTCGCGCGGCTGGCGGGCCTTAAACTCGCCGAGCGGATCGGTCAGTCCGTGGTTGTGGACAACCGGGCCGGCGGCAGTGCGGCAATCGGTACCGAACTTGCACAAGGGCCCTGCCCGACGGCTACACGTTGCTGATCGTCAACATCAACTTCGCGATCAATCCGGCCATGATGAGCAAGCTGCCGTACGATGCACTGCGCGATTTCGCGCCGATTACACTGCTGGCGACGTCCCCGGTCGTGCTGGCATCGCACCCTTCCTTCCCGATCACGTCGGTCAAGGAGCTGATCGCCTACGCCAGGGCGAATCCCGGCAAGCTGAACTACTCCACCTCCAGCGCGGGCAGCACTACGCATATCCCGATGGAACTGCTGCCTTCCATGGCGGGCATCCGCATGGTGCCCATCCATTACAAGGGCGGCGGCCCCGCGATGATCGACCTGCTGTCCGGGCGCGTCCCGTTGGGATTCACAACCATCCTGTCCGTCCAGCAATACCTGCGGTCCGACCGTCTGCGCGCGATCGCGGTGTCGTCGGCCAAGCGATCGAACGCACTGCCCAATGTGCCGACCGTCGCGGAATCCGGCCTGCCCGGCTACGACTTCTCCGGCTGGTGGGGCGTCGTCGCGCCTGCGAAAACACCGGCCGCCATCGTCAACCGGCTGAGTGCCGAGTTCGCGAAAGTTCAGCACCAGCCGGAAATGCGCGACCGCCTGGCCAATGAAGGTGCGGAACCGCAGACGAACACGCCTGAAGCGTTCTCCGGCTTCCTGCGCGCGGAAACTGCCAAATGGGGCAAAGTGGCGAAAGACGCCGGCCTGCGCCTTGAGTAACCCGTGACATGAAAATCGCCGAACTGCTGCTGCAAACGCTGGAGAAAAACGGCGTCAGCCGCATTTTCGGGAATCCGGGCACCACCGAGATTCCGCTGGTGCGTCTGTGCGAGCAGCGGCGCCACCTCCAGTACGTCGTGGCCCTGAGCGAAGTCGCCGCCGTGCCCATGGCCGACGGCTACGCGCGCGCAACCCGCTCCCTCGGCGTCGTCAACCTGCATGTCGCTCCCGGCCTCGGCAACGGCATGGGCGCGCTCTACACCGCAGGCATCGCGCAATCGCCCCTGCTGGTGCTGGTCGGCGGACAGGACCGGCGCTTTCTCCATACGCAGCCCATCCTGTGGGGCCCGCTCGAAAAGATGGCGGGCTCGGTGGCGAAGGCCGTCTTCACCCTCAATACCCGCGACGATGCCGCGTTCAATATCCTGCAGGCGGTCCGCGTCGCGCTCACCGCGCCAGGCCGGCCCGTTGCCCTGATCTGCCCGCCCGACCTGCTCGAACAGGATCTCGACGCCGCACCGCACAAGGTCAATCCGCCCGGCCTGGGCGCGCTCACCGCGGCGCAGGCTCGCCGGTACGCGCAGGTATTGGAAAAGGCCAAACGTCCCGCACTGATCGCGGCGGAAGACGTGCACTGGAACGGCGCCAGCGCAGCGCTCGACGACCTTGCCCGCAAGCTCGCCGCGCCGGTCTACGTCGCGCCCTATACCGCGGTGCTGCCAATCGCGAGTGCGTCGCCGCGCTACGCCGGCTACCTGCCGCCGAGCCGCAAGCAGATCGCGGATCGCCTAGCGCAACATGACGTATTGTTTTTCGTCGGCGGCACGGGCCTGCGCACGACGCTCTACAGCGAGGCGAAGCTCGCGCAACCCAAGCTCTGGATCGGCAACAATGCCGACGTGCTCGCCGCCGATGGCGAGTTCGAGCTGGCGACCGTGACGGACACGCGCACAGCGCTGGCCGACATCGCGGATGCGCTGAAGGCGGCCGCCAAACGTACCCCGCTCAGGCCGCAACGGCCCCCGATGGCGCTGCCGGCGCGGCAGGCCGGCGTTTTCCATCCCTCGCGCGCCATCCACGCCCTCCTCAAAGCCTTTCCCCACGCGATCTGGGTCGACGAGTCCGGCCTGTCGACCTCGGACGTACGGCAATGGATGGAATTGAACGCTGGGGAATACCTGATCAACGGTAGCGGCGGCATCGGCTGGGGACTCGCAGCATCGGTGGGCGCCGCCATCGGCAACCCGGACCGGCAGGTGGTCGCCGTCATCGGCGACGGCTCGGCGCTCTACGCGAGCGAAGCCCTGTGGACCGCAGCGCATCACCGGACAAAAATGTTGCTGGTGATACTCTCCAATCGGCGCTACGCGACGCTCAACGAAGCGGCCAGCCGGCTGACCGGCAAGGCGCTCGACCTCTTCACCATCGAGCCGCCGGTGATCGACTTCAGCGGCTTGGCCGCCCTGTACCGCTGGCGTTACGTCCGCGCCGCGGCCGAAACCGACCTCACGGCCTTCCTGGCCAAAACGCGCGGCAGGGTCACGCAAAACACGCTGCTCGACATCCAGCTCGACCCGAAGGTCAAGCCGGTTACGGCATCACGGCACTTCTAGAACTAGATCAGCCCGCGCGCGATCCCGCCGTCCACGAGGACGGACTGGCAGTTCACGTAGCTCGCCTTGTGCGAAGCGAGGAACACCACCATGGCGGCGATTTCCTCGGGCTTGCCGAAACGCCCCATGGGAATCTCGTGCGTAAATTCCCTGATGATTTCATCCGGCGCCGTGCCGCGCTCCTTGGCGAGTTTGTCCGCACGCGTCGTCCACAGCGACGTGAGCGTTCGGCCGGGCGAGACGGAATTCACGCGGATGTTGTCAGACGCGAGTTCCGCGCCCAGCGTCTTGGTCAGGGCAATGAGTCCCGCCTTGTGCACGTTGGAAACGATCTGGTGGGGATAGGGCATGCGGGCGCCCGCCGCGCCGAGAATGACCACGCGGCCCTGCGCGGATTTTTTCAACAAGGGCAGCAGTGCGCGGATTACGCGCACCGCGGACAGCACGTTGAAGTCGTAGCTCGCCTGCCACTCCTCATCGGAGAGCTCCGCGAACAGCTTGCGGTAACTGCCACCCACGGCGTGGACGAGGATATCGAGACGGGAGCCGCCCCCCGCCACCCAGTTTGCCAGGCGCTCGACCTCGGCCGCCTTGGTAACGTCCGCGGCGAAGGTGGCGACCGTCTTGCCGGTGGCCAGATTGAGGTCCGCCGCCGCCGCCGCCAGCTTGGTCGCATCGCGCGAAACAATGGCGACCACTGCACCCTCCTCCAGCAGGCCTTTCGCGCATTCAAAGCCGATACCTTCGCTGGCGCCGACGACGAGTGCCCGCTCGCCCTTGATGCCCAGATCCATCGGCTACTCCACCCGCGCGCCGGTCGCGGCGATCAGCTTCGCGTATTTCTCGTAGTCTGCACGCAGGCGCTGCTCGAACTCCTCGGGTGTCGCCGACCATGCATCCAGCGCCTGATTCGCCAGGCTCTGGCTGACCTCCGGCGTCTTCAGCGCCTTGCCGATTTCCGCATTCAGGCGGTTGATGATGTCGCGCGGCGTGCCGGCCGGCACGAACACCCCGATCCACGGACTCATTTCGTAGCCGGGCACGGTCTGCCCGATCGTCGGCACGCCCGGCAGGTTCGGGCTCGGCTTGGCGCCGGAAACGCCCAGCGCGCGCAGGCGGCCTGAATTGACATGCGCCAGCACCGTCGAAATCGTCGCCAGCGAGGCCTGCGTTTCGCCAGACACCAGCGCGGTAACCTGCGGCGCGCCGCCCTTGTACGGGACGTGCACGACGTTGATGCCCGTCATCTGGAGCAGCAGCGCCATCGAGAGATGCGGCGCGCTGCCGTTGCCTGAGGAGGAATAGAAAATCTGTCCTGGCTTTGACTTGGCGAGCGCGATGAATTCCTTCACCGATTTCACCGGCAGCGAGCTGTGTACGGTCAGCGCGCCGGGTTGCGCCGCGAGCAGCCCCACGCCGGTGAAATCCTTCAGCGTGTCGTACGGCAGTTTTTTGTACATCGACGGATTGCCGACGTGGGTGGTGGAATGCACCATGATCGTGTAGCCATCCGCAGGCGACCGCGCGACTACTTCCGCGCCCAAGGTTCCGGCGGCGCCGCCCCGGTTGTCGATGACGAACTGCTGGCCCATGGACTCGCCGACCTTGTTCATGACGATGCGGCCGACCACATCGTTGGAACCACCCGCCGGCCACGGAATCACGACGCGCACCGGCTTGGCGGGCCAGGCCTGGCCACAGGCGACGCCGGCGATGCCGGCCGCGAACAGCGCCAGGCTGGCGGATATGAATTTCGATTGCTGCATGTTGCCTCCTCCTCGTTTTTGATCGTGCGCGGCGATTATATCGGCGTTGCCGGGACATCCGCCCGCACAGGTAAACTTCGACTCCCTCGCCCGCCATTCGTTCCGGGATTCCACCATGCCCTTGCCGCTCGACGGGGTCAAAGTCCTCGATTTCACCGCCATCATGGCGGGCCCCTACTGCACGCTGATGCTGGCCGACATGGGTGCGGACGTGATCAAGATCGAGGCCTTCCCGGAAGGCGACGGCTCGCGGCGTTTCGAGCCCAAGGTCAACGGCGAGAGCTATTGTTTCGCGGCGCTCAACCGCAACAAGCGCAGCCTGGGCCTCGACCTCAAGCAGGCGGCGGGCAAGGCCATCTTCATGCGCCTGGCGAAGGATGCCGACATCGTCATCGAAAACTACCGGCCGGGCGTGACGAAAAAACTCGGCATCGACTACGACGCGGTCAAGGCGGTGAACCCGGGCGTCGTCTACGCCTCCATTTCCGGCTTCGGGCAGACCGGCCCTTACGCGCACAAGGGCGGCTTCGACATCATCGCGCAGGGCATGAGCGGCATCATGCGCATGACCGGCGAGGCCGGCGGGCGACCCGTCAAGGTCGGCATCGCCATGAACGACATCGCGGCCGGCACCACCGCGCTCTACGCCATCCTCGGCGCCTACATTCAGCGCCTGCGCACCGGCGAGGGCAACTACCTCGAAACCTCGCTGCTCGAAGCCGGGCTGGCGTGGACCTTCTGGGAGTTCGGCGCCTATTTCGGCGGTGGCGAACTGCCGCTCGCCAACGGCACGCGGCATCGGCGCTCCGCGCCCTACCAGGCCTACAAAACGCAGGACGGCTACGTCACCGTCGGCGCCAACAACGAGAAACTGTGGACCCATTTCTGCACGCAGGTGATCGCCAAGCCCCAGTTCATACAGGACGCGCGATTCAGCACGCTGAAGGCACGAATGGCCAACGTAGATACGCTACAGGACGAGATCGAGCAGGAATTCCTCACGCAGCCGACGTCACACTGGGTGGAGAAACTCGATGCCGCCGGCGTGCCCGGCGGCCCGGTCTACACCTACGACCAGGCGCTCGCCGATCCGCACGTGCGCGCGCGGCAGATGATCGTCGAAGTGGATCACCCGAAGATCGGCCGCATGATGAACTTCGGTTCGCCGGTGAAGACCCGCAACGAGTTCACCCGCATCCGCACGCCGGCGCCATGGCTGGGGCAGCATTCTGCGGAAATCGCGCGGACGCTGGGCTACGCGGACAATGCGCTCGAGAAGCTGTTCGCGGCCAAAATCATCTACGACGCGGAACGGCCGCCACCTCCCGGCTAACCGCACGCCACCGGCGGATGGCAATGTCAGTATAGGACTACAGGACAGCCCCGCAGGGCCGACTATACTGCGCCATCCAAGGCTGAAGGACGGGAGAAAGCCATGCGCTGGGAAGGTGGGAGGGAAAGCGGCAACGTCGAGGACCGGCGCGGCATGTCCGTGGGCCGAGGCGTAGCCGGCGGCGGCATCGGCGTCCTCATCATCGCGGTCATCGCCATGTTCATGGGTGTTGACCCGAGCATCATCCTGGAGGGCGCCAAGCAGATCCAGGCGCCGCAGACGCAGGCGCCCGACGGCAACTACAAGGGGACGGCGGAGGAAGAGAAGCTCAAGCAATTCGTGTCCGTCGTGCTGGCCGACACCGAGGACACCTGGCGCGGCATCTTCCAGCAGGCCGGCCGGCAATACGCAGACCCCCGCCTCGTCCTCTTCACCGGCGCGGTCGATTCCGCCTGCGGCACGGCGAACTCGGCGGTGGGTCCGTTCTACTGCCCCGGCGACCAGAAGGTCTATATCGACCTCGGTTTCTACCGCGAACTGCGCGACCGCTTCAAGGCCCCCGGCGAATTTGCCCAAGCCTATGTCCTCGCACATGAGGTGGGCCACCACGTGCAGAACCTGCTCGGCATTTCAGAAAAGGTGCAGCGGGCACAGGCGGGCGCCAGTCCGCAACGCGCGAATGCGCTATCCGTGCGGGTGGAACTGCAGGCGGACTGTTTCGCGGGGGTGTGGGCGAACAACGCCAAACGGACCCGCAGCATGATCGAAAACGGCGACATCGAAGCCGCTCTCAACGCAGCGGCCGCGATCGGCGACGACCGGCTGCAGCAGCAGGCGCGCGGCACGGTTTCGCCGGAGTCCTTCACCCACGGCTCGTCGGAGCAACGTGTGCGCTGGTTCAAGCGCGGCCTCGAAACCGGCAGCGTGCAGGCCTGCGACACCTTCAAGGCCGCGCAACTGTAGGGGTGGTTATTTCGCCTGCGTGATCATCACGTCGGGCAGCCAGGTCGCGATCTGCGGGAACACGGTGATCAGCACGATCGCCAGCACCATCATGCAGAAGAACGGGATCGAGGCGTAGGCGACGTAATTGCTGTCGCGCCCGCTCATGGTCTGCAGCACGAACATGTTGAAGCCGAGCGGCGGCGTCACCTCCGCGATCTCCACCAGCAGCACGATGAAGATACCGAACCACACGAGGTCAAAGCCGGCCTTCTCCACCATCGGGATGACGATGGAGGTGGTGAGGACGATCATCGACACGCCGTCCAGCGCCGTGCCGAGCAGGATGTAGATCACCGCGAGGATCGCGATCAGCGCGTACGGGTGTGGGTTCATCGCGTAGACCCATTCCGCCAGCGCCTTCGGGATACCGGTGAAAGCCATGCAGGACGACAGGAAACTCGCGCCCGCGAGAATGAACATGATCATGCAGGAGAGCCGGGTCGCCCCCATCAGACTCTGCCAGAAGCTGTCGCGCGTGAGCCCTCCTGACCACGCGGCGATGATCAGCGCCCCCAGCACGCCGTAGGCGGCGGCTTCCGTGGCCGTGGCCCAGCCGATCACCATCACCCAGACGATGAACACGATCAGCGCGATGCAGGGGATGAGCCGGCGGCTGCGGTAGAGCTTCTCGCCCAGGGGCAGTCGGATCACTTCCTGCGGCGTCTTGTCGGGATTCAACAGGGCCCAGACGACGATGTAACCCGAGAACAGCAGCATCAGCAGCAGTCCCGGCAGAAAACCGGCGAGGAATATCTTCAGGATCGAGACTTCCGCCGCCACCGCATAGACCACCATGATGATCGACGGCGGCAGCAGGATGCCCAGCGTGCCCGCCCCGCACAGCGAGCCGAGGCAGGTTTTCTCGTCGTAGCCACGCTTTTTCAGCTCCGGCAGCGCGACCTTGGCGATGGTCGCGCAGGTCGCCGCCGAAGAGCCGGACACGGTGCCGAAGATGCCGCAGGCGAGAATGTTCACGTGCATCAGCCGGCCGGGCAGCCAGGTGAGCCACGGCGCCAAGCCTTCAAACATCTCCTCGGAAAGTTTGGTGCGGTAGAGGATCTCCCCCATCCAGATGAACAGTGGCAGCGCCGCAATCGTCCAGTTCGCGCTCGAACCCCAGAACGACTGGAACAGGTTCACCTCCGGCGGCGTGGACGTAAAGAAATGCAGCCCCGCCCACGCGACCGCGGCGAGCGCGATCGCGATCCACACCCCGCCGAACAGCAGGACGAGCAGGAGCGCGAACAGCACGCAGGCGATCGTCAAGGTACTCATACCGTTTCCGAGAAGTCGCCCTGCTCGCCCCGCGCGCGGCGCTCGTCCTCGGCGCGCTGGAAGGCCGGCGTCTGGCGGCGCAAGACCGCGACCAGGTCATCGATCACCGCGATGAAGAAGATGATGACGCCGAACAGGAATGAGAGCTGCGGGATCCAGATCGGGATCTTGATCAAGCCCTGCGCGACTTCCTTGAACTTCCAGCTGTCAAAAACGAAGATCGCGACCGCCCACAGCATGTAGCCGACAAACAGCGCGGTGAGGCCGAGGGCGATCAGATCCGCGACCCGTCGGGCGCGGGGGCCGAGCAGATCGATGCACAGCCCGACGCGCACCAGTTCGCCCTTGCGGAAGGTATGGCCCAGCGCGAAAAACGCCGACGCCGCGCACAGCCACGCGGTGATGTCGTCCGCGCCGCGGATCAGCAGGCCGACTTCACGGCCGAAGGCCTGCGCCAGCATGAGCGCAGCGATGCCGGCCAGGCAGACCGCCGCCAGGGCACCGCTGGCGGCGTACAGGGCATCGAGCGAGCGCCGCATCGGTGATTGAGCTTTAACGCTTCGTGCCCCCTCCCTTGCGCGCAAGCGCGGGGGAGGGTTGGGGAGGGGGCAAGGGAAGTTACTTGCGGTAGGCCTTGATGATCGCCTCGCCGTCGGCGCCGGAGGCCTTCAGCCACTCCGCCAGCATGGTTTCACCCACCTTGGCGTAGGCCGCTTTCATGGCGGCATCCGGCTGGTGCAGCGTCATGCCGTTGGCCGCCAGCTCCTTGTTGGCGGCCTGCTCGCGCTGTTTGGCGAACTCCCAGCCCCGCTTCTCGGCGTCCGCGGCTGCTTCGAGAACCGCCTTCTTCACCGGATCCGGCAGGCGCTCGAAGGCCCGTGCGTTTACCACCACGGCGTTCTTCGGGTGGAAGGCATTGACCACGTAATAGTTCTTCACGAACTCCCACGATTTGGTCGAGGTGCCCGTCGCGGAGGACGTGATCATGGCGCTGATGGTGCCGGTGGTAAAGGCCTGCGGCACTTCGGGCACCTGGATCACCGTCGGGCTGGCGCCCAGCAGTTCGGCGAGCCGCGCGGTCTGCGGGCTGTAGGTACGGAACTTGGTGCCCTTCAGATCGTCGACCGATTTGAGCGGGTTCTTCGTATAGATGCCCTGCCCCGGCCACGCCACCGAGAACAGCAGCTTGAGCCCGCGCCCGGCCATCTTCTTCTCGAGCAGCGGCTTCTGCGCCGTGTAGAACTTCCAGGCGTTGTCCCAGCCGGCGGCCACGAAGGGCAGATTGTCGGCGGCGAACACCTGTTCCTCGTTGCCGAACTGGCCGAGCAGGAATTCGGCGATGTTGACCTGCCCGGTGGATACGGCGCGCAGCATGTCCGGGTGCTTGATCAGCGACCCGTTCGGATGCACGACGATGTCGAGCTGGCCGTTGGTCAGCGCCTTCACCTCCTGGGCGAAGCGCTTGACGTTGAGCGTGTGGAACTCGTTGTCGCTGTACGGCGTGGGCATGTCCCACTTGGTCTGCGCCAGCGCGACGAGCGGCAGGCAGGCGGCAACGATGCCCGCCAGAACGGTATTGAACACTCGCATGGTGACTCTCCCTGAAAAAAAACCCGGGGCAAATCTTATCGGCTCCGGCGCCGGACACGCCACCGTCGCATCAACGGGGGCTTGCTGGCGCGGGGTCTATTGCCCACATAGAATAGCTGTGCAGTCGTTCAGCATCTTCCCTGCTTACCCGCCCAGGCGCAAGTTTCCGCCCCCTCGCCATGCATCCCCCGCTCGCGCACCCCGAATACGCGGCCCGCGCCGCCGCCTCGCTGTGATGCCCGCGGACGGGCGGGCCGCACCAGGATCGCGCACGAAGATCCTCGTCACGGGCTTCGAACCGTTCGGCGGCGACACTCTCAACGCCTCGCTTGCCGCCGTGCGCGCCCTGCCCGACCGCATCGCCGGCGTCGCGGTCTTGCGCGAGACCCTGCCCACGGTGTTCGACCGCGCCCGCGAGCAGCTCGCCGCGCTCATCGCCCGCGCAGCGCCCACACACGTAATCTGCGTGGGCGAGGCCGGCGGACGGACCGAACTGTGCGTCGAACGCATCGCGATCAACGTGAACGACGCGCGCCTCGCGGACAACGCGGGCGGCCAGCCGATCGAAACGCCGGTGATCGCCGGCGCACCCGCGGCCTACTTCTCGACGCTCCCCATCAAGGCGATGGTCGCCGCCATCCGCGCGGAAGGCGTGCCGGCAGCGATCTCCAATTCCGCCGGAACCTACGTCTGTAACCACGTGTTTTACGGGCTGATGCACCTCGCCGCAACGCGCTTCCACGGGCTGCACGCCGGCTTCATCCATATCCCCTGCCTGCCCGCGCAGGCCGCCGCGCACCCCGGCATGCCGTCCATGGCGGCGGCGGACGTGGCGCGGGGGCTGACGGCCGCGCTCGCCGCCGCGGTCACCGTGCGCCACGATATCGGCGTCACTGAAGGACGCGTGGCATGAACGCTCCGCGCTGGGAGTTCTGGATCGACCGCGGCGGCACCTTCACCGACGTCGTCGCGCGCCAGCCAGACGGCAGCCTGGTCACCGCCAAGCTGCTGTCGGAAAACCCCGAGCGCTACCGCGATGCGGCCGTGGCCGGCATCCGCCAGTTGCTCGGCTTTGCGTCCGGCGCACCCATCCCCGCCGATGCCATCTCGGCCGTGAAGATGGGCACCACCGTCGCCACCAACGCGCTGCTCGAACGCAAGGGCGAGCGCACGGCACTGTTCATCACCCGGGGTTTCCGCGACCAGCTCCGCATCGGCTACCAGAACCGCCCGCGCATCTTCGACCGCCACATCGTCCTGCCGGAACTGCTGTATTCGGCCGTCTACGAGGTGCCCGAGCGGGTCACTGCGCAGGGCGAGATCCTGACGCTTCTTGACGAGGCGCAGGTTGCGCGCGATCTCGCGGCCGCCAAGGCTGATGGCATCCGCGCGATTGCGATTGTGCTCATGCACGGTTACCGCTACCCGGCGCACGAACAGCGGGTCGCCACGCTGGCCCGCGCCGCGGGCTTTACACAGGTGTCGGTGTCGCACGAAGTCTCGCCGCTGATGAAGCTCGTCTCGCGCGGCGACACCACGGTGGTGGACGCCTACCTCTCGCCCATCCTGCGGCGCTACGTGGACAAGGTCGCGGCTGATCTGCCCGGCGTACGGCTGATGTTCATGCAGTCCAGCGGCGGCCTGACCGATGCGCGCCTGTTCCAGGGCAAGGACTCCATCCTCTCCGGCCCCGCCGGCGGCATCGTCGGCGGCGTGCGCACTGCGCTGGCCGCCGGCATCGGCAAGATCATCGGCTTCGACATGGGCGGCACCTCCACCGATGTCTGGCATTACGCCGGCGAGTTCGAGCGCGCCTTCGAGACGCTGGTGGCCGGCGTGCGCATGCGCGCGCCCATGATGGCGATCCATACGGTGGCCGCGGGCGGCGGCTCCATCCTGCACTTCGACGGTGCACGTCTGCGCGTTGGTCCCGACTCGGCAGGCGCAAATCCGGGGCCGGCCTGCTACCGGCGCGGCGGCCCGCTGACGGTGACCGACGCTAACGTGATGTTGGGCAAAGTGCAGCCAGCGTTCTTCCCTTCGGTCTTTGGCCCCAACGGCGACCAGCCGCTCGACGCAGCCGTTGTGCAGGTGAAGTTCGCGGCACTCTCCTCCGAGGTCAGCGCGAAGACCGGCCGCGATACGACACCCGAGGCGCTCGCAGAGGGCTTTCTGCGCATCGCGGTCGAGAACATGGCCAACGCGATCAAGAAGATTTCCGTGCAGCGCGGTTACGACGTCACGCAGTACACGCTGGGCTGCTTCGGCGGCGCGGCAGGCCAGCACGCCTGTCTCGTGGCCGACGCGCTCGGCATGACGCGCGTCTTCATCCACCCGCTCGCGGGCGTGCTGTCCGCCTACGGCATGGGACTCGCCGACATCACCGCCATGCGCAGCCGCGCGGTGGAACTGAAGCTGGCGGCGGACCACCTGCCCGCGCTGAACGCTGCGCTGGATGCACTCGCCGCCAGCGCGCAGGCCGAAGTCGCCAGTCAGGGCATTCCGGCCGCCGCCATCGCTGTCCACCGGCGCGCGCACCTGCGCTACGAAGGCACGGACACCGCGCTGGTGGTGACCGCCGGCGATGCCGCCGCCATGCAGCGCGCCTTCGAGGCCGACTACCTGCAGCGCTACAGCTTCCTGATGCCGGACCGCGCGCTGATCATCGAGGCCGCCTCCGCGGAAGCCGTCGGGAACACGGAAGCCGCGACCCCCACCCTAACCCTCCCCCAGACAGGGGGAGGGAACAGAAAGACCACTTTCCCCTCGCACGGGGAAGGCCAGGATGGGGGTCAGGCGCATCCTGTAGCCACCGTTCAAACCTATATGGCCGGCGAGCACCACGCGACACCCGTTTATCAGCGGGAGACGCTGCCCGCGGGCGCTGCGATCGCCGGTCCCGCCATCATCGCCGAGCGCAACAGCACCACGCTGATCGAACCCGGCTGGCAGGCCGTGCTGGAGACCGGCGGACACCTCGCCCTGACGCGCGTCGTCCCGCGCGCCACCCAGCACGCCATCGGCACCCGCGTCGATCCGGTGATGCTGGAAGTCTTCAACAACCTCTTCATGGCCATCGCCGAGCAGATGGGGCTGACACTCGCGAACACCGCCTATTCGGTCAACATCAAGGAGCGGCTGGATTTCTCCTGCGCGCTGTTCAACGCCGACGCCGAACTGATCGCGAATGCACCGCACATGCCCGTCCACCTGGGGTCCATGGGCGAATCGGTGAAAAGCGTGCACGCCAACAACGCGGGCCGCATGCGTCCAGGCGACGTGTTCATGCTGAACGACCCGTACCACGGCGGCACGCACCTGCCCGACATCACGCTCATCACCCCGGTGTTCGACGACGCGGGACAACACATCCTCTTCTACGTCGGCTCGCGCGGCCACCACGCCGACGTGGGCGGCATCACGCCCGGCTCCATGCCTTCGGACTCGAAGGTGATCGAAGAGGAAGGCGTGCTGATCGACAACTTCCTGCTGGTGTCGGAAGGCCGCCTGCGCGAAGCCGAAACGCGTGATCTGTTCCTGTCGGCCCGCTACCCGGCGCGCAATTTCGACCAGAACCTCGCGGACTTGCGCGCGATGATCGCCGCCAACCAGAAAGGCGTGACCGAACTGCGGCGCATGGTGGAGCACTTCGGCATCGAGGTCGTGCACGCCTACATGCGCCATGTGCAGGACAACGCCGAGGAAGCCGTCCGTCGCGTACTCGACGTGCTGCAGGACGGCACGTTCGAGTACGAAATGGACCACGGCGCCATCATCAAGGTCGCCATCCGGCGGCACCCGCAGCAGCGCACCGCCACCATCGACTTCACCGGGTCCAGCGCGCAACTCCCGAACAACTTCAACGCGCCCAAGGCCGTGGCCATGGCCGCCGTGCTGTACGTCTTCCGCACGCTGGTGGACGACGACATTCCGCTCAATGCCGGGTGCCTGAAGCCGCTGGACGTGATCGTGCCTGAAGGCTCGATGCTGAATCCGCGCTATCCCGCGGCAGTGGTCGCCGGCAACGTGGAAACCTCGCAGTGCTCAACGGACGCGCTCTACGGCGCCCTCGGCAAGATGGGCGCCTCGCAGGGCACGATGAACAACTTCACCTTCGGCAATGACCGCTACCAGTACTACGAAACGATCTGCGGTGGTTCCGGCGCGGGCGAGAACTTCGACGGGACCGACTGCGTACACACGCACATGACCAACTCGCGGCTGACCGATCCCGAAGTGCTGGAATGGCGCTTCCCGGTGCTGCTGGAGGAGTTTTCGATCCGGCGCGGCAGCGGCGGTAAGGGACGATGGCGCGGTGGCGATGGCGCCCTGCGCCGCATCCGCTTCCTGCAAGCCATGAGTGCGTCGGTGCTGTCGGGGCACCGGCGCGTGCCGCCTTATGGCATGGCGGGCGGGCAGCCCGGCGCGGTCGGGCGGAACAGCGTCGTCCGCGCGGACGGCACGGCCGTCGAAGTCGGGGGCTGCGATACCGTCGAAATGAAACCCGGTGATGTGTTCGTGATAGAGACGCCGGGCGGCGGGGGTTACGGTGCCCCCGCGTCAGAATAGTTGTCGCCTCGATAGAATCATAAACTTGGGGGCGATAAGGATGAAAAATGGCACGCTACGGACAGGCATTCAAAGACAGAGCGGTGGCACGTTTGCTGCCGCCGGAGAGCAAGGCGCTGGAGCGGGTTGCGCGGGAAGTGGGCATTGTGCCGAGGACACTGGAGCGTTGGCGGGAGGATGCGCAGTCCAGGCCCGCCCGAGGGCGGGCCTGGACTGCGGCCGGCCGGATCGAGGCGGTAATCACCACGGCGGCGATGGACGAAGCTGGCCGGAGCGCGTGGTGCCGGGAGCACGGCCTGTAACCAGTCGAGTTGGACAAGTGGTGCGCCAGTGCCACCGCGGCACTGGCCGAGCCCGAGGAGATGCGCGCGAGCCCGCAAGCCACGCGGCAAGACCGCAAGCGCATCAAGGAGCTCGAACGCGAGCTGCTGCGCAAAGACCGGGCGCTGGCCGAGACTGCGGCGCTGCTGGTGCTGTCAAAAAAAGTTGCGGCGATCTTCAGCAAAGGCGAGGACGAATGATCGTCCTCGAGGCTCGCCAGGCCCCGGCCCGAAACATCGAGTGCGCGCATACGGCAGGCGCGCGGCTCAAGCTTGCCTGCGAGACCGGCGGCATCGAGTTGCGCACCCTGCAACGCTGGAAGGCCTCTGAGGGCCTCGTAGGCGGCGATGGCCGGCCGCAGGCCGTGCGCCCGACACCCGGCCATGCGCTGAGCGAAACCGAGCGTGCGCAAGTGCTTGCAGTGGCCAATGAGCCGCGCTTTGCGGCCGTTCCACCAGCGCGCATCGTGCCCATGCTGGCTGACGAGGACGTGTACCTTGCCAGCGAGTCCACGTTCAGCCGTGTGCAGGAGTACGGGCAGAGCACCCACCGCGGGCGCGCGAAGGCCCCAAAGGCTGGAAGGCCGCCCGCCACACACATCGCCAGCGCTGCGCGCCAGGTGTGGTGCTGGGACATGACCTATCTGCCCGCGCAAGTGATGGGACGCTGGTTCTACCTGTACCTGATCCTGGACCTGTACAGCCGCAAGATCGTGGGCTGGGAGGTGCAAGAGGAGGCTGACCACGCCGACCATGCCGTGCACCTGGTGCGCCGCACCGCGCTCACCAAGGGTATTGCCGCGCTCGCCTCTAAGCCTGTGCTGCATGGCGACAACGGCTCCACGCTCAAGGCCACGACGGTGCTGGCGATGCTCAACTGGCTGGGCGTGAAGCCCTCGTACTCCAGACCCCGCGTGAGCGACGACAACGCGTACGCCGAGTCGCTGTTTCGCACGGCCAAGTACCGGCCCGAGTTCCCCGCCAAGGGCTTTGCCAATCTTTACGAGGCGCGCGCTTGGGCGGCCGGGTTCGTGCGGTGGTACAACTTTGATCATCGTCACAGCGGTATCCGTTACGTCAGTCCGGCTCAGCGGCACGCAGGCGACGATCACGCGATTCTGGCCGCGCGGCATGCGCTGTACCTCCAGGCCCGCGAACTCAACCCGGCGCGCTGGTCGGGCAATACCTGAAGCTGGTCGCCCATCGGCGCCGTCACGCTCAACCCCGAACGTGACTGCATCATCAAGGCGCATTTGACTGGTAACCATACTCAGCCGTTGACTGCATGACACAGGCGACAACTAGCTTGACGCGCGCCGGTAAAGACCTAGCGCTCGCATACACACTCGCGCTGCATTTGGCGCGTCGCGGTGAAACGTGTTGTTATGCGCGTTCTTGCCAAATGGTCGGATCCCGTATTGCGTGGAAAACCGACAGCACGACAACGCGCGCCTCTTCCGAGCGGAAATATATTGAGTAAGGGAAACGACGAGCTTGAGCACATCGAGTTTCGATGTGCCTGATGGGGAAACGCTCGGGATATTCAGATGCAAGGTCGATGACTCGGTTGATTTCCGACACGAACTGCATTCCCAGCCCGGATTGTTGAAGATCGTACCACAGCGCTGCCGCGTCAAACTCTGCCCGAGCAGCGCGCAGAAAGACGACCTTCAAGATCATCGCATCAGGCGTGCGGTGATAGAAGCCTTAATGTCTTCCCAAGGAACGACGTCATTCGGATTCGCAGCGTATTCAGCGAGTCGTCGATCGAGTTCCGTGCGTTGGGCCTCAGTCAAAGATGTGGCCGCACTTTCCTCGGCAATGCTGTCCCAGAGGTCTTCCACGAGCGCCAGGCGCTCTTCCACACTGAGCCGATCAATACCAAGTGATTTAAGCAAAGCGCCCATAGCGAGGCTCCGTTAAGTTGCAGATACTACAAAATTCCCAACGCCTGCGTCCATTCCGCGCATAACTTGAATCAGAAGCCCGAAAAGGCGGAATGCCTTCCGCCTTTTTTTGCGTCCGCCGATTTTGCTTTTGTGATAATCGCATTGCCGCCGGATAAAAATGAGCCTTCCCGTTCACGACCTTTATGCCGGATTTCCCCAACGTAATCAACCGCGTGCAGAAAACTTGCGCGACTGAACATTCCGGATAGGGAGGGATGCTTTGACCCGTCGCGCGGGTGGCACCGCCGATAAAAGCTTCTTCGCCCTTCTCTGCGCTCTCTGCGTCTTTGCGGCTACCTTCGCCTTTGCAGTTCTTGGCGTCTCGGCGCCTTGTCGGCAAAATCGCTTTCAGTTCGAACAACGGAGAACACAGTGCTCTACATCATCTACCAGGAAGACGACCCCGGGAAGGCTGCACCCATCCGCGCGAAGCTGAAGGACACCCACCTCGCCTATCTGGAACAGCACAAGGACAAGTTAGTGCTGGGGGGCGCCACGCTGGCCGAAGACGGCAAGACGCGCACGGGTAGCGTGCTGCTGCTCAACGTGCCTAACCTGGCCGCAGCGGAAGCCTTCTCGCAGAACGAGCCGTTCCGGAAAGCCGGATTGTTTAAAACGGTGAAGATCACCCGCATGCGGCGCGGGCAGTGGTGGCCGGAGAACGCGCCGAAGACCGCTGAAGGCGAGTAAATCTAAAATCGAGAGGCGAGAGACGATAGAAGAAAGAGGAAACTTCACTTCCCTCTTCTTTCGTCTCTCTTCTCTCGTTATTCTCTGGTCTGCGCCATCTGGATCACCGGCTGCGCGCCCGTTTCCGACAGCAGCACGGTCATCATGTTGGTCACCAGCACGGCGCGCTGGTCCGGCGTCAGCGTGACGATGTTTCTTTCCTCGAGCTGCTTGAGCGCCCCGTCGACCATGCCGACCGCGCCTTCGACCAGCGTCTTGCGCGCCGTGACCACCGCCTCGGCCTGCTGGCGGCGCAGCATCACGCTGGCGATCTCCTGCGCGTAGGCGAGGTGCGCGATCTTCGCTTCCTCGATCACGATGCCCGCAACCTCGGCGTGGGACTGGATGGACTCGGCCAGCAGTTTCGAGACCGCGTCGAGGTCCTTCTGCAGGCACATCTGGTACCCGGTGTCCTGCTCGGACCGGTCGTAAGGATGGCTGGAGGCGACCTGCCGCACGGCGGACTCGCTCTGCACCTGCAGGTAGTGGGAGAAGCTTTCAACGTCGAAGGTCGCCTTCGCCGTGTCCTGCACGCGCCACGCGATCACGGCCGCGATTTCGATCGGGCTGCCGCGCGAGTCGTTGACCTTGAGCACCGGCGTGTTGAGGTTGTGCACGCGCAGCGACACCCGCATCTTGACGTAAAACGGGTTGACCCAGAAGAAGCCATCCTGCTTGACGCTGCCCGCATACTTGCCGAAGAACAGCAGCACCGCCGCCTGGTTGGGCTGCAGGGTAAAGAAGCCCTTGAGGCAGAACACCACGACGACCAGCAGCAGCACGTTCAGGAGGAACTTGAGGGGGCCACCCGGCACCATCAGCCCGCCCGCCAGCAGCAGCAGCCCGCCGATCAGGATGAACAGCGGAAACCAGCCGCTGAAGGGCGTGACAACGTTCTCTTCGGAGCCGATGGCGCGCGAGCTGCGTAACTCTTCCATGCTCACCTCCTAGGACTTGTCCCCGATGAACTGCGCGTCCGGGTCGGCGCCGGTGATCTTCAGCACCCACGCCAGCACGAAGGCGGCCAGCAGCGGCCACCAGTGCACGGTGAAGATCGCCAGCCCGCCCCCCGCGCCGTAGGTCAGCGCGAGCAGCATGACGCCGGGCATGCCCGTGCGGTAGTAGGCGACGAGCAGCAACAGGGTGTAGAGCAGGAACGCGCCAGCGAGGACGTAGATGACGATTTGCATGGGCGGGATTCTAACCGCACTTCATGATACGGCGGCGAGCAGCGCCGCGCGGTCCATGCGGTCGAGCCCCATGGCGGCGGCGATGCGGTTGTCCGGCACCAGAGGCCGCCCGATCGCCGCTTCGCAGAGCGTGATGCAGGCGTCCATCGTCGGCGTCGCCACGCCGGCGATCCGTCCCAGCGTCTGGTAGAACGCCAAACCGTAGGGTACGTCCTCCAGCAGATAGCGGTCTTCCAGGGTTACCGGGCCGTTGGGGCCGCCGCGCTGGGCATAGACCGCGGCCGCCATGTCCGAGAACCGGCCGCGCTTCACGCCGAACGAACGCTCGAAGTGGTCGTGGATGGACGGCACGCGCAGACCGAAGGCATGGGCGATCGCCACGCGTTCCGCGTCATTCGCTTCGATGATCGCGCCCACCGAAGGCGTCATGAGATCGTATTGCGGCCATTGTTCGCGCTTGTCCACGCGCGACAGGTTGCCCAGCACCAGCGGCACGTGCGCCACGGGATTCACGTTGGAGAGCGCGATGCCAAGCAGGTTGTCCTGCACGTCGAAGCGGTCGCCGAACAGGCCCTGCATCAGCGCCAGCGCCTCAGCGTTGGCGCGCGCGGGCAGCGCGGCGAGGTCGAGACGGTGGCGGATCGCTGCGACCTTGACCTCCGCGCCCTTGCCGCGGCGCCCGGTCATGACGGTGGTGCCGAGGCCGATCAGCGTGCACTCAACTTTGACCTTCCGGGCGAGCAGCAGCGGCGACAGCGCGCCCACCGGCATGATCACGATCGTCTGGCCGGCGCGCACGTGCGGGGCCACGGCTTCCAGCACCGGCAGGTGCGCGAAGGCCGGCAGGCAGATGAAGGCAACGTCCGCAGCGTCCAGCGCGTCCCTGGCGCTCGCCGCCCCCGTCACCGACGCTTGACCGCTGATGACCCCCGTATACATGAGCGTGCCGCCCGCCAGCGCGGCGGTAGTGCCGCCGGTCGGCGACCACGCCGTCACGGCATGTCCGTTGTGCGCCAGCAACGCGGCCGTGGCGAGGCCGATGCTGCCGGTACCGAGAACCGCAACCTTCATCGCCTGCCCCCTTAGTCGAGCTTGATGCCGGTGGCCTTGACCACCTTGGCCCAGCGCGCGATGTCGGCCTTGATCACCGCATCGAACTCGGCCGATGTCGACCCGGCGGGTTCCGCGCCCACGCCGGCGAGCCGCTCCAGCAGGTCCGGCTGCTTCAGCGAAGCCAGGAACGCAGCATTGAGTTTTTTCACGATGGGCTCCGGCGTGCCGGCCGGCAGCAGCACGCCGATCCACACCGTGGACACGAAGTCCTTGTAACCCGCCTCGATCAGGGTTGGCACGTCGGGAAACGCCGCGCTGCGCTTGCGCGAGGCGACCGCCAGCATGCGCGCCTTGCCACTGGCGACGAAGGGCTGCGCCGACGGCACGCCCGTGAACATCATCTGCACTTGCCCCGCGATCAGATCGATGAAGGCCGGGCCGGCGCCTTTGTAGGGCACATGCGTCGCGCTGATGCCGGTCGCCTGCTTGAACGCCTCCATCGTCAGATGCGAGATCGTGCCGTTGCCGGTGGACGCGTAGTTCAGCGGCTTGCCCTTCGCATAGGACACCAGTTCCGCGACCGACTTCGCCGGCACGGCGTTGTTCACGATCAGCGACATCGCCTGATCCGCGATCTGTCCGACCGACGCGAAATCCTTCACCGGGTCGTAGGGCAGCTTGGGATGTAGCGCCGGCGCGACGGAAATCTGGCCGCCGGTCGCAAGCAGCATGGTGTAGCCGTCCTTCGGCGCCCTCGCCACGGTTTCCGCGGCGATGAGGCCGGCCGCGCCGCCGCGGTTATCCACCACGACCTGTTGCCCGAGCGAGTCCGACAGCTTGAGCGCGAAGATGCGCGCGATCACGTCCTGCGAGCCGCCGGGCGTGAAGGGCACCACGAAGCGGATCGACTTGGTGGGATACTCCTGTGCGACAACCGGCGATGCCAGTATCAGCATGGTCGGCGATATCGCGCACGCGCAAAAAATACGGACAGAATGTTTCATGGGGATTTCCGGGCGGGCCGGCCTGCTAGGATTCGCCCATAAGATAACACTAAGGATTCTCTGAATAAGCTCGTCACACCGGCCAGGAAGGGGGAGGGGCCCCTTCCCCTGTAGCCGGTGTCCAGACGCTTGAATTCCCTGGATTCCGGCCTTCGCCAGAATGACGAACTAACACTTGTTCAGAGATTCCCTAACAGGGAGGATTCGTGTCCCGAACGCCCCAGAAGCGCACGCTGACGACCTGCTGCGCCGCGCACGTCCTGCACGACGGCCTGTCGGACGTCGGCTACGTGCTGCTGCCCATCCTCGCCCAGGCCTTCAACCTGTCGCTCGCGCAGGTCGGCCTCATCCGCGCCGCGTGGCGCGCCGCCACCGCCCTCTTCCAGATGCCCGCCGGCATGCTCGCCGAACGGTTTGGCGCGCGCAATCTGCTCGCCTTCGGCACCGCCTGCGCGGGGCTTGCGTTCATCGCGCTCGGCCAGGCGGCTGGTTTCGCCGCCATCCTGCTCGCGTTGTTCTGCGCCGGCTTCGGCTCGGCCTTCCAGCACCCGCTGTCCTCCGCGCTGATTTCCCACGCCTACCCCGGCGATGGCCGGCGTGTGGCGCTGGGCACCTATAACTTCTTCGGCGACGTCGGCAAATTCGCCTTCGGCGGCGTCGTCAGTCTGCTGTTCATCGCCGGCGTGCCGTGGCAGGTGCCGGTCACCTTCTACGGCTGTCTCGCGCTGGCCTGCGCGGTGCTCGTGCTGTTCACGCTGGACAGTGCCGCCGGCCGGGTACGGCACACCGCCGCGGCCAGCGAAGAAAAGCCCGTACCCGCTGGCTGGGGCATCCTTCACCGGCAGGGTTTCACCGCCCTGTGCCTGATCGAGGTCGTCGACACCAGCGTGCGCACCGGCTTCCTCACCTTCATCGCCTTCCTGATGCTCGACCGCGACCTGCCCGCAGGCTGGGCCGCGCTGTCGGTGCCGCTCATTCTGATCGGCGGCATGGCCGGCAAGCTCGCCTGTGGTTTCGTCGCGGAGCGCATCGGCGTCGTGCGCACCATCGTCATCATGGAAATCGCCAACGGCTGCGGCATCCTGCTGATGCTGGTGCTGCCGGACCTCGCCGCCTACCTGGTGCTGCCGCTGCTGGGCGTGGTGCTGAACGGCACCTCCACGGTGCTTTACGGCACGATCGGCGACCTCGTGAAACCCGACCGTCTGCCGCGCGTGTTCGGCCTGTTCTACACGATCAATTCGGTGTTCGGGCTGATCGTGCCGCTCGCCTTCGGCGTGATCGGCGACGCGTTCGGCGTCACCACATCGATCGCGCTGATCGGCGTGCTGCCCTTCGCGGTGCTGCCGCTGTGCCTGCTGCTCAGGCCGGCGCTGCGCACGGCCAGCGCCTGACGGCCACCACGGTTACGCCGCCGCCTTGACGCGGCTTTTCGTGTTTTCCACCAGCCCCGGCACCTGCGAGGCGCGCACGTAGACGTAACCGTCGAACAGGCGGCGCTGCGTGCGGTAGAACGCGCCCTGCTCCGCGTACCACGCGCCGTCTTTTTTGAACACGTTGGCGGCCACGACCAGCACGCCCGAGGGCATCGCGATGCGGATCGGCGCATCCGCCTCCGTGGCCTTGCGCGCAGCGGCGTGCACGAGCGAGCCTTCCAGCCGCGCCGCGACCGCCATACACAGCGAAACCGTCAGCGGCAAGGCCCGGTGCGGCTGTCCGTTCGAGATCATGCGGCCGGTGAGATCCACGTCCGCGGCGCGGATATCCACGCCCGACAGCGACGCCGCGTCCTGCGCCGGCGAGATGAAACCGACGAAGGGCACGGCCTTCCTTGCCCGCGCCTCGTCGGACGTTTTGGCGATGCCCATCGCCACCGAAGCGGCGATGCGGATGGCGGCCAGCTTTTCCATCAGCGCCGCGTTCGCCTCGATCGCGTCGGGCAGTTCGGTGCCGCTGATGCCAAGGTCGGCGGCATTCAGGAAACAGCAGGCGTTGGCGGCATCCACCAGCGACGCGCGGATCTTGCCCACGCCGGGCACATCGAGCGTATCGACGACATTGCCGGTCGGCAGCAGCTTGCCGGTGGTCGCCCCCCCGGGTTCGAGGAACTCGAGCCGCACCGGCGAGCCCGTCCCGGCGACGCCCGGAATCGCGAGATCGCCGTCCACCGCAGAGAGACCGTCGTCGAGCGAGAAGCGCGCACGGATGATCTTCTTCGTGTTGGTGTTGTGCACGCGGACGACGGCTTCCTTGCCGGACGCCTTGAAGATGCCCTCGTCCACGGCGAACGGTCCCATCGCGGACGACATGTTGCCGCAGTTGGCGCCGTAGTCCACCTTGGCTTCCTTCACCTGCACCTGGGCGAAGGTGTAATCGATGTCCGCATCCGGGCGCGACGGCGGCCCGACGACGCAGACCTTGGACAGCGACGATACGCCGCCGCCCATGCCGTCGAGCTGGCGCCCGTAGGGGTCGGGGCTGCCGATGGCGGCGAGGAAGATTTCGTCCCACTGCGCGCGGTCGGCGGGCAGGTCGCGCGCATTGAACACGATGGCGTTGCTGGTGCCGCCGCGCATGAACACGGCGGGGAGTCGAAATTGTTTCATGTGGGCCTGTCTCCTCTACTGACTAAACAATACGCATCTGGGCCAGCGATTCCGTCCGCAACGGCGCCGTGAAATTCAGCTCCGGGCAGAACAGCAGATCGGGGTTGAGTTCCGCTACCGTATTGCAGCCCAGCAGCGCCATCACCCGGTCCACTTCCCGTTTCAGCAACGCGATCGCGTGGGCGACGCCCGACTCGCCGCCCGCCGCCGCGCCATACAGCGTTGCGCGGCCGGTGAAGCAGAAGTCCGCGCCGAGCGCGAGCGCTTTGACGACGTCCGCCCCGCGCCGGAAACCGCTGTCGGCAATGATCGCCATCCGGCCGCCGACCGCCGCGCGGATCGCCGGCAGCGCTTCGAGCGGCGACACCGCGCCGTCGAGCTGGCGCCCGCCATGGTTGCTGACGAAGATGCCGTCCGCGCCGCACTCCAGTGCGGTCAGCGCGTCCTCCGGCGTCAGCACGCCCTTCACCAGCAGCTTGCGCGGCCAGATCGAGCGGATCCAGCGCAGGTCGTTCCAGTCGAGCGCCTCGCGCCGCGCGCGGAACTCGCCGATCGGCTTGGCGATGATTTTGCCGCCCTGGTGGGTATCCAGGTTCTGGAAGCGCGGCACGCCGGAATCCAGCACCGTGCGGCAGAACACGCCGAACAGCCAGCGCGGATGCAGCAGGCCGTCCCACAGCACGGACGGCGTCATATGGAAAGGGATGCTGAAGCCGTTGCGCGCGTTCTGCTCGCGGTTGGCCTGCACACCCACGTCGGTCGTGACCACCAGCGCGTCGTGGCCCGCGTCGCGCGCCCGCTCGATCAGCGCTTGCGCCGGCGGGTGATCCTTGGACATGTAGAGCTGGAACCACTGCGTGCCGCCGCCCTCCTTCATCACGCGCTCCATCGTCACCAGCGAGGCGGTGGACAGCACGAAGGGCACGTTGGCGGCGGCCGCCGCGCGCGCGAGCTTCACGTCCGCGTCGAACGCGTACAACCCGGCCATGCCGGTGGGCGCGATGCCGAAAGGCGCGGCGTGGGTCTTGCCGAACAGCGTGACGGCCGGGGAACGCGCCGACACATCCACCAGCGTGCGCGGGCGGAAGCCGATCTGGGCAAAGACCTCGCGGTTCCGGCGCAGGGAGAGGTCGTCCTCGGCGCCGCCTTCCAGGAAATCGCCGGCGATTTTCGGCAGGCGGCGGACGGCGAGTTGCCGCAGGTCTTCGATGTTCAGGGCTTGGTCGTAGCGCATGCGGAGGAGAGGGGTACGCGGGTTTTTCCGGACGGGGGAATGCGTTATTCTACGGGCTTCCCGCCGTTCGACCTTTCCCGCTCCGGAGCCCGCATGAAACCGTCCAGCCGCAAAGCCACCGTCACCAAGATCAGCAACACCTCCGCCTCGCGCGCGCCGCGCGGCATGTCCGAGGACGAATGGCAGGCCCGGGTTGACCTCGCCGCCGCCTACCGTCTCACCGCCCTCATGGGCTGGACCGACATGCTTGGCACCCACATTTCGGTGCGCGTGCCCGGCACCGAAGACGAGTTCCTGATCAATCCCTACGGCATGCTGTTTGAGGAAATCACCGCCTCGTCCCTGGTCCGCATCGATGTCGACGGCAACAAGCTGTCGGACTCGCCCTATAACGTGAATCAGGCCGGCTTCACGATCCACAGCGCGATCCACATGGGCGCCCCGGAAGCCCACGCCGTGATGCACCTGCACACCGCCAACGGCGTCGGCGTCGCAACCCAGAAGGACGGTCTGCTGCCCGCCACGCAGATGGCGCTGACCGCGATGAACCTCGTGCGCTACCACGACTACGAGGGCGTGGCCTTCGATCACACCGAACGCGAACGGCTGGTGAAGAGCCTCGGCGACGGCGGCATGCTGATCCTGCGCAACCACGGCACGCTAACGGTCGGCGCGACGGTCGCCGAGATGTTCGCCCGCATGTACCGCCTCGAGCGCGCCTGCAAGTTCCAGATCACGGCGCAGGCGGGCGGCAGCGAGTTGAACCGCATCCCGCAGGAAGTCGTGGACCACGCCATCCAGCAGGGCCGCGAGATCTACACCAAGGGCAGCAAGGGCCAGGCCGCGGGCGGCGATCTGCTGTGGTCTGCGCTCAAACGCAAGCTGGAACGCGAAGACCCGGATTACGCAGTCTGAAGACGGGGCATCGGTTGCCGGCAACCGCCGTCTGGTTGCCGGTTGGTGATCGCCACGATCAATAAAACAACGAGGAGATCTCATGCATTTCAGCCACTTTCCACGGGTACTCAGCGCCGGGATGGTTCTGGCGGCGGCTGCCCTGCCGCAGACGAACGCCTTTGCCGCCGATAAGTCGGCCGACAGCTACCCCAGCCGTCCGATCCGGCTCATCGTCCCCTTCCCGCCGGGCGGTGGCACCGATCTCGTCTCGCGCGCGATCCAGCCCGAAATGTCCGCCGCCCTTGGCCAGCAGGTCGTGCTCGACAATCGCGGCGGCGCGCAGGGCCTGCTCGGCACCGGCATCGCGGCCCAGGCGGTCCCGGACGGCTACACGCTGGTCATGGCCGAGATCGGCGCGATGGCCGTGGCGCCTGCGCTGACCGACAAACTGCAGTTCGACCCGATCAAGGATTTCGCGCCGATCACGCAACTCATCGCGCAGCCCTACTTCGTGTCGCTGAACCCGACCGTGCAGGCGAAGACGCTCGCCGAGTTCATCACGCTGGCCAAGGCCAAGCCTGGCACACTCAACTTCGGCTCCGGCAACGCCACCGCGCACGTCGCGCAGGAAGTGTTCTTCCAGACGGCGGGGCTGAAGCTTCAGCACATTCCCTACCGCGGCTCGGGTCCGGCCATGACCGCGCTGCTCGGCAACGAAGTGCAGATCCTGTTCTCCGGCCCGGCGGCGGCCATCCCGCAGATCAAGGCCGGCAAGATTCGCGCGCTCGCGGTCACCACGCTCAAACGCTCGCCCGAGATGCCGGATGTGCCTACCATCGCCGAGCAGGGCTACAAGGGCTTTGAGATCAGCGGCTGGTACGGCCTTGCCGCGCCGGCGCGCACACCGCGGCCGATCATCATGAAGCTGAATGAAGTGGTGGTGGCCATCCTCACCACGGGCAAGGCCGCGCAGTTCCTGCGCGACCGCGGCTACGAGCCGACGCCGACGACGCCGGAGGCCTTCGGGACGTACATGCAGGCGGAGATCGTGCGCTGGTCGAAAGCGGTGAAACAGTACAACGTGAAGTCCTTCGATTAAACGGCATGCGCGGGCGCCTCACCCTCCTCCTCACCTCGGCGCTCGCTACCGCTACCGCCACCGCTACCGCCCAAACCCCCGCTTTCCCCGCGAAGGCGATCCGCTTCGTGGTGCCCTTCCCGGCGGGCGGCCCGCTCGACATTTCCGCCCGCGCGATCGGCCAGAAGCTCACCGAGGCCTGGGCCCAGCCCGTGGTGATCGACAACCGCCCCGGTGCGGGCGGCAACATCGGCGCGGAACTGGTCGCCAAGGCCGTGCCGGACGGCTACACCATCCTCATGGGCGCCGTGAGCACCCACGCGATCAACCCATGGCTCTACACGAAAATGCCCTACGACCCGATCCGGGACTTCTCGCCGGTCAGTCTCGTGACACAGGTGCCGAACGTGCTGGTCGTGCATCCGTCCGTGCCGGCGAAGAGCGTGAAGGAACTGATCGCCCTCGCCAGCGCCCGGCCCGGGCAACTGAACTACGCGTCCGGAAGCACCGGCAGCGCCGGGCACCTCGCCGGGGAGCTGTTCAACGTCATGGCCAACGTGAAGACCGTGCACATCCCGTATAAAGGCGCGCCCGCCGCCGTGATCGATCTCATGGGCGGCCAGGTCTCCTTCATGTTCGACAACCTCGCCTCCGCCCTGCCCAACATCAAGGCGGGGCGCGTGCGTGCGCTGGCTGTGACCACGCTCGCGCGCTCGCCACTGCTGCCCGCGCTGCCGACCATGAGCGAGGCGGGCCTGAAGGGCTTCGACGTCTCCACGTGGTTCGGCGTGTTCGCGCCGGGCGGCACGCCTTCGGCGATCATCGACCAGTTGAACGCCGGCATCATCGCCGCGCTCAAGTCCCCGGACCTGCGCGAACGCCTCGCCGCCATGGGCGCCGAACCGAAACCCGACACGCCCGCGCAGTTCGCGGCGTTCGTGAAAGCCGAGCTCGCCAAATACGAAAAGGTCGTCAAGGCCTCGGGGGCGCGCGTTGACTGAGCCCATCCCATCAACCGGAGAGGAAAACCACCTGCGGGTCCGGAAACTCTAGCGCCCGATGCTCTACCTCTTCATCGGCCTCAACATGTGCATCCACGCCTGCTTTGTCGGCAGCCGGATTGTGGTCGTACTCTTCGCGCTGGAGACCTTCAAGGCCTCGCCCTTCGAGATCGGGCTGATGGTCTCGCTGTACACCATCCCACCCTGGATCCTCGGCGTGTATTCCGGTCGCGTCTGCGACCGCTACGGCGCGCGCCGGCCGATGGTCTTCGGGGCCGCCTTCGTCTGCGCCGGGCTGCTCGTGCCCTTCTTCTGGCCGACCCTGCCCGCGCTGTACTTCCTGGCCGCCCTGCTCGGCACCGGCTTCGTTTTCTACAACGTCGCCGCGCAGAACATCGCCGGCGCGATAGGGCCGCGCTCGGAGCGCGCCAAGAACTTCAGCACGCTGTCGCTCGGATATTCCCTGTCGAGCCTCATCGGGCCACTGGCCGCCGGCTACGCCATCGACTACCTGTCCCCGCGCATCGCCTTCCTGATATTCGCGGGCGTGGCGCTGGTGCCGATGACCGTGCTCTGGTTCTACCACGCGCTTACGGCGTTCGCGATGCCGAAGGAACCCAAGGCGCACCAGAGCGCGTTCGACCTGCTGCGCATGCCAGAACTGCGCCGCACGCTGATCCTGGGCGCACTGGTGGTGACCGGCTGGGACCTGTTCCTGTTCTACATGCCGATCTACGGGCACCAGATCGGCATGACGGGCGCCGCCATCGGCAAAGTACTCGCCGTATTCGCGATCGGCACCTTCGTCGTGCGCTTCTCGATGCCGTACTTGGTCAAGCGCTACTCGGCACGTTACACGCTGGCCGCCTCGGTGTGCCTCGGTGCGCTGACCTTCATCTTCTTCCCCTTCATCAAGGATCCGTGGATGCTGGCGGGCCTGTCCTTCGTGATCGGCATCGCGCTCGGCTGCGGCCAGCCGCTGACGCTGATGCTCGCCTACAACCGCTCTCCGCCGGGGCGCACCGGCGAAGTCACCGGCATGCGCATCGCGCTCAACCACGGCACGCATTCGGCCGTGCCCATCATCGCCGGCGCGCTCGGCTCGGCCTTCGGCGCCGCCCCGCCCTTCCTCATGATCGCCGCCATCCTCGGCATCAGCGGCTATCTCGCCACCACGGTGACGCCGACGGCGCAGTTCAAACCGCCGGACGAACCAAACTGAAAGCTAGTGGGCTGCAACACGACTCTCGCCCTACAACTCGGCTGCGTCTTTGCCCTGATTGCATTTGAAGCATAGAGTCCAAAGATTCGCACGATCATCGGTCCCGCCTTTCGACACCGCAACCTTATGATCGACTTCTAGCCGAGTCCCCTCTCTCACCGAGGCACCGCATATCCTGCACTTGTAATCGTCGGCACGGAACACCTCAAAACGAAGCTTGAGTGATAAGCCAGACCGTCGGCGCGTCTTACTTTTGAACTCCTGATACGCCTCTTCAAGCGCCTGAAGCACTTCGTCGGACACACGCCGGTGAAGGAGGTATGTCCTGATAGTTGGAACTGAATCAGTTCCAGCAGGGTAAGCCTTGTCCCTTTGGACATCGACACCGAGATCGCCTATAGGATCGTCCCGCTCAGCTTGGCGCTTTAGCCACCGATAGAAGCGTCCAGTGCGCGCCTTTTCTGTAACGGGAAGCTGCGCGATCATATTTGGTGCACCCATTGGACGGTACAATCGCAGAATATTTCTTGCGATACTTGCGCGGTTCTTGCTGCGAATTACCTTCCACGCGTCGCGAGACCGTTTATATCGGCTTTGATGATCGCCATCGTATCTCGCATCATGTATCGTTTCAGTGAAATGCGAGCGAGGCCGAAAGGCATCGCAAAATGCGCAATAGTACAAATTGCTGTCTAGTTCCTTTGTATCGCCGTGCAGGTAATATCTAGCGCTATCTGGAGTCTTTTTTGTCACAGGCTTCAGACCTCGTTTCGATTTTGGGATCATCTAACGAATCTCGTCATCCGCGTATCCGCAGCAAATTACACTTTTCTTGGCGTCCTTGGCGTCTTGGCGGCTAACTATTTCTTTTTGACCGCTTTCCGTCCGCTCGAAGCACGCGCCGCCTTCTTCGACGCAGGTTTTCCACCCGCCTCCGCCGCCGCACTTCGTCCCGCAATCCTCCCGAACACCGCTCCCGACATGAGCCCCGTGCCGAGCGGATAGTTGTAGTGGAACAACCCACCCACCATTTCGCCACAGGTATAGAGCCCGGCGATCGGCTTCCAGTTGGTGGCGATGACCTGCGCCTTGTCGTTGATCTTGAGACCGCCGAAGGTGAAGGTGATGCCACTGGTGGCGGGCCAGGCGACGTAGGACGGTTTGTCGAGCTTCTGCGCCCAGTTCGTTTTCTGCGGGCTGATGCCTTCGGTGTGCAGTTGGTCGAGCACCGTCGGATCGAAGGGCCCGCCGTGCTCGCAGGCGGCGTTGTATTCGCTCAGCGTCTGCATCGCCTGCGCGTGATCCGTGTCGAGCTGTTTCACGAGGCCTTCCAGCGTGTTCGACCGGAAGGGCTCGCTCGTCGAGTAGCGCGGCTCCAGCAGGTGCATAACCTTGGCATCGAAGAGTTGGTAGATCAGGCTGCGCGTCTGCTTGAGGATCAGGCCGCCGTACTTCGCGTAGGTGAAGGACTGGAAATCCGCCGCCTCGTCGATCCAGCGTTTGCCTTCGACGTTGATCATCACGCCGTACGGATAGGACAGCCGGTTGGTCTTGTCCGTCAGGTTCTGCACGCCGTAGTCCGGGGCGGTGGCCACGATGGGCGTGGCATGGCAGCCGCCCCAGTGCCCGAACGGCATCGCGCCGATGTCGAGCGCCATGCGCAAGCCGTCGCCGTAGTTGAAGTTGGAGCCGCGCACCTTGGCGTGGTCCCAGGGGTCACCCAGGTAATGCCGGCGCCACGCCGGGTTGGTCTCGAAGCCGCCGCAGGCCAGCACCACTGCCTTCGCGGACAGCTTCTGGATGCCCTTTACGCCAGACGCAACGACACCGGTCACGCGCCCGGCGCTGTTGCGGATCAGGTCTTCGGCGCCGGTCTCGTAGCGAACCTCGATGCCCATCTTCTCCGCCGTCTTGAACCAGGTCTTGGACAGCCCCACACCTTCATGCACGGTGCGCACGATCGCGCCCTTGGGCCACTTGATCTTGTCGCCGACGCGGATGCCCATCACCGACAGTGCCAGCTCGAAGTGATGCTTGCCTACGTCCTGCAGCCAGCAGGTGGTGTCGTAGGAGTTATCGATCAGGATCTTTGACAATTCGGGATCGGAGCGCCCCTGCGTGACGCGCATGAGGTCTTCGCGGAAGGCTTCCTTGGGATACAGCGGCAAGTCCTGCCGGAAGCCCGGGTACTCCGCCTCAGCGTCCGGGACAAAGCGGTCAAGATCGGACACTTTGTCGAAGTAAAAACGGAAGATGGCGCCGCTGAAGTGCGTGTTACCGCCGCGCTTTTCCTGCGGCGCCTTTTCCAGCACCAGCACCTTCTTCGCGCCGTTCTCCCTGGCCGAGACTGCTGCCGCGAACGCCGCGTTGCCGCCGCCCACCACGATGACATCGTAACTGGCCATTCTGTCCTGCCTCCTCTGGTTCCGCACTGTTGCGCATTATTGTTGGACCGGTATCTTAATCCCTCCCCTGCCGCCGCTCTAGAGCCTCTAGGCCGGGAAACGCTCTGCCCGTTAGAATGGACGGCAATTACCATGCGCCGCCCACAGCGCTGGCGCACCTGTCTGGAGGAGCTGCATGAACTTCGATCCGCGCACCATCCGCGCCCCCACGCTTGAACTCGCCGGCTGGGTGACTGCCCTACGGCACGCCGACGTCCCCGCCGCGGCCCGCACCGTCATCCGCAAGGCCGGCTTCGACACCCTGGGCTGCGCCCTCCACGGCGCGGCCCAAACGTGGACGCGGCACGCCCGCGAGTGGGCGCAGTCGG
>Ga0105044_10001031_pt1 | contig 36211 bp, 35 predicted proteins | sample MAT01_FD_78092 | JGI IMG/M metagenome (GOLD analysis project Ga0105044, IMG submission 78092) | Freshwater microbial communities from Lake Fryxell liftoff mats and glacier meltwater in Antarctica - MAT-01 | ecosystem: Environmental > Aquatic > Freshwater > Ice > Liftoff microbial mat | place...
CACACAGGTCATCACGCGCACCCTTGGTGGCGGCGAGATCGCGTTCCTGCCCGGTCATGCGCCGTTCCTTGGTGCGCTGGTGGAGAACCACACGCGCATCACCCTTGTCGACGGTACGGTGCTCGATGTCGCCGTTCACGGCGGTTTCGTGCAGGTCAGCGGCAATACCGTCAGTATTCTCAGCGATACTGCTGAGCTGGGTGAGCAGATCGACCGCCCCCGTGCCATCAGGGCGAAGGAAGCAGCTGAGGAGTGCCTGCGCCACACGCAAGACGCCGAAGCGGTCGCCGCACTCAGCAGAGCCCACGCCCGCCTGTCTGCCTCCGGCGGCTTGGCCGGCACCCCCCAAGGCCAGCACTAACCAGTCAGTCGTTCGGCAAGTTCGGGTTCTGTGGAAACAACACAGAGCGGGGTCCCCGTCCATGACGTGACACAGAACTTGCCTGGGAGGCGATCACACTTCTCGGTTCTAGGTCTCCAGGCTCGGCGTAGCCTTGGACTATGGCTTTGTTTCCGTTCACTTCTGCACTGGTCACTGGCGCGTCGAGCGGGATTGGTGAGGCGATGGCCGAGATTTTGGGCGCTGCCGGCATCCCGACGGTCGTCGTTGCCCGGCGGACAGACCGCTTGCAGCAGCTCGCTGATCGGTTTGCGTGCATCGAGGTTCTCGCGGCCGACCTAGGTTCACGCGATGGCCTCGCTGCCGTCGTCGCGCGCATCGAGGACGCGGCGGCGCCGATCGACCTGGTTGTCAACAACGCGGGCTTCGGCACGTCGGGATCGTTCCAGCAGCTCGACGCCGACCGGCTGGACGCCGAGGTGCAGCTGAACGTCGCCGCTCTCACGCGCCTCAGCCGGGCGGCGCTCGGAGTGATGGTGCCTCGCGGGCGCGGCTACCTGCTGAACGTGAGCAGCGTGGTCAGTTTCCAGCCGGCGCCGAAGTTGGCGGTCTACGCGGCGACCAAGGCGTACGTGACCAGCCTGAGCGAGAGCTTGCACGAGGAAGCCCGCGGTACCGGCGTACACGTCACGGCGCTGTGCCCCGGCCTGACCCGCACCGAGTTCCAAAGCGTCAGCAGCACCGAGAGCTACGCCACCGAGTACCCGTCGTTCATGTGGCTAGAGCCGTCCGAAGTCGCCAAAGTGGGTCTCGAAGATGTGGCGAAGGGGAAGGCCCTGTCCATCCCCGGTGCGATGTACAAGGGACTCGCGGCCGGCGTCGGCGTCATCCCCAGGGGCCTGACCCGTCGTCTCAGCAGCCTCGTCCAGCGCGGCTGAGTGCGCTACACACGCTTGCCGTTGACTGGCTCCATGGGCCGGACGTCGCCTTGTGCTATCACGGTTCAGCTTCGGTCGATGCGATCGCGTTCGCCATGGCAAGGGAGTCGTCGTCTTCGGTGAGAGGTTGATTGCGGTGAGAATCGGCAATGAGGGCACCCGTCGCGGCACGCCGGACAGAATCGTCCAGGTGGTCAATTGCCCGACGGATCACAGAGGATCAGTACTCGACGGAGGCGAAGGAGGCGAGCTTGTCGATGCGGTGACGGGCGTCGATCATGCGCACGGTGCCGCTGCGTGCGCGCATCACGAGGCTCTGTGTGCGGGCACCGCCGTGCTCGTACCGCACGCCGCGCATCAGTTCGCCATCGGTGATGCCGGTGGCGGCGAAGAAGCAGTCCTCGCCCTTTACAAGATCGTCTGTGTGGAGCACTCGTGAGAGGTCGTAGCCGGCGGCAATTGCTGCATCGCGTTCCTCGTCGTTGCGCGGGGCCAGCAGCCCCTGGATCTCGCCGCCCATTCCTTTGAGCGCTGCGGCGGAGATGACGCCTTCGGGCGTGCCACCGATACCGATCAGCACGTCGACGCCTGCCTCGGGCCAGCCGGTGGCGATGGCTCCGAAGATATCTCCATCACCGATCAGCTTCACGCGTGCGCCCGTGCTGCGCACCTCGGCAATCAGCTCGTCGTGGCGAGGGCGATCGAGGATGACCACCGTCAGGTCGCGGACCGACTCTCCTTTGGCCTTGGCAACCCAGCGAAGATTTTGAGTCGGGGTGGCGGTGATGTCGATACTGCCGGCGGCCTCGGGCCCGACGGCGATCTTGTGCATGTACACGCATGGGCCGGGGTTGAACATTGAACCGCGCTCGCCGACGGCGATCACCGCAATCGCGTTGGCGCGGCCATAGGCGGTCAGCGTGGTGCCGTCGATGGGGTCGACGGCTACGTCGGTGAGCGGAGCGGTGCCATCACCGACGCGCTCGCCGTTGAACAGCATCGGGGCTTCGTCCTTTTCACCTTCGCCGATGACGACGATGCCATCCATGGGCACTGTGGCCAGCACGGTGCGCATGGCATCGACAGCGGCACCGTCGGCTCCGTTCTTGTCGCCGCGGCCCACCCACCGCGAGGCGGCGAGTGCGGCTGATTCGGTGACACGCACCAGCTCGAGAGCAAGGTTGCGGTCTGGCTTCTGCGAGTTGGCGATCATCGTTGACCACCGTAGTGGGTGGCGATGGTTCCTGGGGTTGTCGGTGTTTCAGCGGCTCGTCATCGACGGACTTCGGCGGGCAGAGCTGGGGGTGGCGGTTCTAGAGTGAGTGGCATGGAACCGATCGCGGCGGAGCGGTGCATCGGGGGCGCCGATCTCACCGAGCCGCGGCTCACTCCCGATGGCGCGCTGCTGGTCTACGCCCGCTCGACGGGCGGCGTGGCCAGCCTCGTGGTGCATCGCTTCGGTGACCCGGCCGAGGAACAGCTGGCCGTGTGGCCTGCGTTGCGGGCGGGACGCGGAATGGGTGGCGGCGCCTGGACCTTCACCGCCGACGCGCAGTCGGTGATCTACGTCGCAGCCGATGGCAACCTGTGGCAGCAGTCGATCCACGGCGGTGCTGCGAGTTCGCTCACCGATCACGGGCCCGATCGTTCGGCGAGCGGGCCGTGCGTGAGCGATGAGGGTCGATACGTCGTCTTCGTGCTCGAGCTGGCGGAGGTGCACGTGGTGGACCTTTCCACCGGGCGGACCACCCGGCTGGACGACGGCAGCGCCGACTTCTGCATGGACCCGTTCGTCGATGCCACCGGCACCGTCCGCTGGATGGCGTGGAACGTGCCGGACATGGCGTGGGATGCGAGTCGTATTCAGTACTGCAACGTCGACTCGGCGCTGCCGGCCGGGCTCCCGATGGACGCCACCCGAACGCCGTCGTGCGTCCAGCAACCGCGCGAGCTTCCCAATGGAATGCCCATCAGCGTGCGCGACGACCGAGGTTGGCTCAATGTATGGATCGGTGACGCGCCATTGGTCGACGAGCCGTTCGAGCACGCCGGGCCAAGCTGGGGGCCGGGCCAGCGGTCGTATGACTGGTCGCCAGACGGACGGTTTATCGCGGTGGCGCGAAACGAGGCCGGCTTCGGCCGGCTGTGCATATTCGAGTGCGCGACCGGGCATGGGCGCGAGGTTGCCCGTGGGGTGCACGGGCAGTTGTCGTGGCAGGGCCATCGGCTCTCGGCAATTCGCACCGGCGCAGGTGCGCCGACACAGGTGGTCGTCTATGACACCGACACCTGGGAGCGCGAGGTCATCGCAATTGGCGCCGCCTCCGAGTGGTCGCCCGATGAATTGGTCGAACCGGAACTGGTCGAGATCCCTGCCAGCGATGGTGTGGTACACGCTCGGCTGTACCGCGCCCACGACTCCAATGGCCGAATGATCGTCTGGTTGCACGGCGGGCCGACTGATCAATGGACCGTTTCGTTCATGCCCCGAATCTCGTACTGGTTGTCACGGGGCTGGTCGATCCTGGTGCCGGACCATCGCGGCTCGACCGGCCATGGCCGGGCCTACCAGCAGGCGTTGCGCAGTCGCTGGGGTGAGTTGGATGTTGCCGACACGTTGGCCGCTGCCCAGTTCGCTCGTGAAGCTGGCTGGTCTGCCCGTGGTCGGACAGTGGTCTTCGGGAGTTCAGCGGGCGGGTTCACGGCCCTCGGTGCGATTGCCGCCGACCCAGGTTGCTTTGCCGCTGGCGTGGTGCTCTACCCGGTGAGCGACCTCCTCGAGCTGGCGGAGCGCAGTCACCGATTCGAGCGGCACTACACCGACAGCCTGGTCGGCCCGCTTCCTGAATCCGTTGAAAAGTATCGCCAGCGGTCGCCCGCGTACCACGCGGGTCACTTCGCCAGCACGCCATTGCTGATCCTGCACGGTGAGCTCGATGCCGTCGTGCCGGTGCGTCAGAGCCGGGTGTTCGCGCAGCGGGTGCGCACCGCCGGCGGCGATGCAGAGCTGCATGTGTACCCCGATGAGGGCCACGGTTTCCGCCAGCCCGCCAACCAGCTCGACGAGTATCGCCGAGCGGAAGACTTCCTCGCTCGCCAGGTGCCGGTAGCGTCTCGGTTGTGAGTGAAGAGTGGAATCCCAACGATCCTGACGCAACGCGAGTCTTGTACGACCTGAGCAGCTGGACCTTCGACCAGCAGGCTGAATTGGCGGCCGAGCTTGCCGACGCGGAAATTCCGCACACGTGGGACGGCACCGAGCTGGTGGTGCCGGAGTCGCACGAAGCGGTCACCGATTCCACCATCACCCGTGTCGAAACGCGACTGGGTGTCGTGTACGACGGCGACCCGGACGCCGATGTCGACAGTGACGATGACGACGACGAGAGTGCCACCGGCAGGCGGGCTGTGCCGCTCGGCATTCCCGAGGACGATGCCACGACGGAGTACGAACTCGCTGACTGGCCAGAGGGCGACCGGCAATCGATCACACGTGCGCTCACCCGCCAATCGGTTCCGTACCGCTGGGAGGACGACCTCCTGGTCGTGCCGACCGCGAACGAGGCGTTGGTCGAGTCATTGATGGACATGATCGAGCAGGGCGAGTTCACCGCACACGTCGACGACACCGACGACAGCGAGAACGACGGCGAGCGGCTGCCGTTCGAGACCCTGACCACGTTCTTCCTCGCGGGTGCTCGCCTGCAGAAGAATCCGATGGACGCAGATGGGTTGGAGCAGCTGATCGCCGCCATCGAGCTGGCTGACCCTGCCCGACCGCCGTACGGCGTGGACCTTCGCCTGTGGCAGCGAACCTGCGAACTCGCTGATGAGTTGGCGGGGGCATTGGCAGACGCTGACGAGCCAGACCGTGACGAAACCGTGGCTGTGGCCGGCGAGCTGCACGACCTGCTGCGCCCGTTCATCTGAGCATCGGTCGCGAACGACATGCTGCTTGCTGAGCTGCAGCTCTGGCACACCCGCCCGGTAACACCTACCCGCCGTGTGGCGTTGGGCCATCTGGTGTTGCCCACCGACCCTGCCCCGGGCCTCGGTGGGGTTCTGCTGGCAGCGGTGGTTGCGGCGTACCTTCCCGATGTCGACGATGACCAACACCCCGATATCGGTCGTTTGATCGACCAAGTTGCCCGCGGCGATCGTGTCGTTCAGCCTCGACTGCAGCATCGCTATCAAGTCGATTGCCACGGTCTCGCAGCCAGCGTCCACCAACTCAACGGCGACGCCGACCATGTCGAATTCGATCTGCATTCGATGGGCCGACCGCTGTCACAAGTGTTGGGGGCCATCTACGCACTCGAACGAATGAACGTCGAAGCCCGCCGCAGTGTGGCGCCGGTACTTCACCGCGCGATGCGCTGGCGCGGTCCGATCGGTCCGTCGTTCGTCGCCGACATCACCGGTGTCAGCCGTACGGATCTGGTTGGAATCGCCGACCCACGCATCTGGGCGCTGGATCTGCTCGGCTTCCCGATGGGTTCCGCCAAGGTGACGAAGAAGGAAGTGCTGGCGCGTTTTCGCGTTCGACTTCGCGAAGCGCACCCCGATCATGGGGGCGATGAAGACACCGCCGCCAACGACATCGAGCGGCTGGGCGAGGCTCGTCGTATCCTGCTGGCGCAGTGAAGCGACTGCTGCTCTTCCCCGGCGCCGGCTCAGCCAGCACCCACTCCAGCCTGCTGGCCATCGAGGTTGCGGTAGCGCCGATGCCCTGCGTGCGCGCCGACTTCCCCTATCGCAAGCTGGGTCGCAAGGCGCCCGACCGGCCGCCGGTGTTGCTGCAGGCAGTGCACGACGAAGCCGCGCCGCTGTTGGCATCCGCACGCGATTCGCTGGTGTTGGGCGGCCGTTCGATGGGCGGGCGGATCTGCTCGCTGGCAGTCGGCGACGAGGAAGCCCCGTTGCGGGCTAAGGGCCTGGTACTGATCTGTTATCCGCTGCACCCCCCTGGAAAGCCCGAGCGGTTGCGGGTGGAGCACTTCCCTCGGCTCGATGTGCCGTGCCTGTTCATCTCGGGTACGAAGGACACGTTCGGCACTCCGGCAGAACTGACGAAGTGGACGGCCACCATTCCAGGCGCCGTCACTCACGAGTGGATGGATGGCAAAGGCCACGACCTGAAGGGCTGCGACGACAAGATCGCGGCCATCGTCGCCGCCTGGATCCCACAGCTCTGAAGGCACAGCGCAACCTGTTGTTCGTACACGCTGTCGGGCGCTGACCTGGTGCCGTGAAGCCCAAGGTCTGACACGAAACATGGGGTGTGGCGGGCCGGCATCATTGCTCGGAGAGCGTCGGGTCGCCGGGGTTGAGCTGCTCCAGCTCCAGGTGCGCGGTCTCTGGGTAATGCCGAACCGCGATGTAGGCAGCGACCAGTTGACCTACTCCGAGCGCTGCAATCAGCGGCCCAAAACCGGCGCCCCGGTCGCGGAAGTAGCCCACGATCAGGATGCCGACACTACCGCTGAGCAGGGCTGTTGCGGTCACAAGCCCGTTAGCCTTACCTCGGTTGCCGGTAGGAAACAGCTCCGCGCGGTAGACCGCGAACGCTGGGTAGGCCATCGCGGCGGTGAAGCCACCGCCAAATGACAGCGCCCACATCGCCGGCCCGCCGACGAAGAACGCACCGACGATGCAGGCGGTGGAGATTGGTGTGCACACCGCAATCAGACGACGACGACCGATCGAATCAGCGAGTTGCCCACCGACGATGAGTCCGATCGATGCAGGCGTCCCGGTCGCCAAGATGAACAGTGCGATGCCGCCGCCGCTGTAGCCACGAATGTCGTCGAGGTAACGGTTCTGGAAGAACGAAGCCGGCGCCACGAACAGGTTGGCGGAGAGAGCGACCCCTGCGATCAGGGCCAACCGTCGGCGATTCAGCGGTTGCGCGACCGGGTGCGCCATCTCGAATCGCCGGGTCTCGGTGAGTTGGCGGGCAAGGCTGACGGCGATCGGCAACCAGATCAGCGAGAGCAAGTAGACGAACCGCCAGCCGCCATCGCCGATGTCGGCCAGCTTGAGGGCACCGACGGCGATGCCGGCGCCGAGGCCTGCCGACATCGCCAGCACACTGACGGCGTAGGCCCGACTGTTGCGTGGCATGTCTTCCGCAGCTGCGACCGCGGCCAATAACGCCAGCGCGATGCCCAGCGGGCGGGCGACCGTTTGTGACGCAACGAGAACCCCGAACGTCGGAGCCAGCGCACCCAGCGCACAGAACAATGGCGTCAGCCATGCGAGGAGGACAATCGTTCGGCGGCGCCCGACCCTGTCGGCCATGACGGCGAACGGCAGTGCGATCACCACACCCAGGCGCACGATGGCGCCGCCAACACTCTGCCCCGAATTGGAGATACCGAAGCTGTTGGCGACGAAGTTGGCGGTCTGGGTGAACAGTGTGTTGGCGAACGCGGCCGAACTGGACGCCACGGCCAACAACGCGAGCGTACGCACCTGGCGTTCGTTGAGACGGTCGGGCGGCGCCCACCATGGGCTGCCTGCTCCTGGCGGCCGACGGTGGCGAAGCGCGCGCCGAATGGGCAGCGCAAACAGCCAACCGAACCACGGGATGCGGAGGCGGTAGGTGATCGTCTCCGTCACGACGCCGTCGTCGCCGCGGCTGACCTCGCGGCGGTAGCGGTGGAACGGGCCGACGTGCTGCGAGAACGAGCCGTCGGTCTCGATTCGCTCGTCGAGCACGTCGGTGCGGGGCTGGGTTGCTGCCTGCGCTGCGGGGGAGTGTGCCGGCCACTCCTGGGTGATAGCAGCCGGAGGGTTGATGAACGGCAGCCGTGGCACCGCACGGAGGCTAGCTGCGGCGACTGCCTCGGTGTCGTCCAGTTGGCCGTTCATGATTCGCTCGTGTCACGGCTCCATCGGCTCACACCGTGGTCGGGCCGCGACACGTGCGCTTGTGAACGCTGGATGCGCGAGGGGTGGAGGGAAGGTCCGTGGGCAGGGGACTGGGACCGCGCAGGTTGGCGGGTCGGGCATACTTGTCGGCGCCATGAACGAAGAACGAATTCTCATCCGCCGTGCGGGCCCACTTCACGGTGAGGTTGTGATCCCCGGGGCGAAGAACTCGGTGCTGAAGTTGATGGCCGCGACTCTGCTGGCCGACGGCACCTCCACTCTCACCAATGTGCCCGATATCGCCGACGTCAGCATCATGGGCGATCTGCTGGCAGCCATTGGCGTGCGCAGTGAGCAGCTTGGCAACGGCACGCTACGGATGACGAACACGGGCGACATCTCTCCGGTTGCGCCGTACGAACTCGTAGAGCGCATCAGGGCCAGTATCAACGTGCTCGGCCCGCTGCTCGGTCGCTTCGGCCGTGTCTCGCTGTCCCTGCCCGGCGGCGACGACTTCGGCAGCCGACCCATCGACATGCACCTCAAAGGTCTGGAAGCCATGGGCGCCACCTTCGAACTGCAACATGGCGTGGTCGAAGCCCGAGCCGACCGCTTGCACGGCGCAGAGATCACGCTCGAGTTCCCCAGCGTCGGGGCCACCGAAAACATCCTCACGGCCGCGGTACACGCCAAGGGGCGCACCATCATCGACAATGCCGCACGCGAGCCCGAGATCGCCGACCTGTGCTATTTCCTCGTCGGAATGGGCGCCCAGATAACGGGCATCGGATCATCGACGCTGTTCATCGAGGGCGTCGAGCCAGGCGATCTGCACGCCACCGATCACCAGGTGGTTCCGGACCGGATTCAGGCAGCGACGTATCTTGCGGCTGTCGCCGTCAGCGGCGGCGAAGTGGTGCTGCGTGGGGCGCGAGCCGATCACATGGAGATGCTGCTCCGCAGGTTCCACGACATGGGTCTCACCGTGACCTCTGTGGGCGACGGTCTGGCTGTGTGGGCCAATGGGCGACTGCGCAGTACCGATGTGGCCACGCTGCCGTACCCGGGCATCGCCACGGACTACAAACCGCTTGTCGTCACGATGCTCGCCGTCGCCGACGGCGTGGGCATCGTCACCGAGAATCTGTACCCGGGCCGGTTCCGTTATGTGGAGGAGCTGCAGCGCCTCGGTGCCGACATTCGTGCCGATGGCCACCATGCCGTCGTCCGTGGGGTTCCGCATCTCAGCGGCGCCCCGGTGCGTGCTCCCGACATTCGCGCCGGTGCGGCGCTCGTCGTGGCCGGCCTCGCCGCCGAGGGCGAAACGTCAGTCACTGGCGTGCACCATGTTGACCGCGGATACGACAACCTGGTCGGCAGGCTTGCCGCGTTGGGTGCCGACATCGAGCGAGTTCCAGCGGGCTAGCGCTCGTCGTGAATGTCGTGGGTGGGCTCAACGTCGTGCGTGAGCTGAGTGTCGTGGGTGGGCTCAACGTCGTGGGTGGGCTGAGTATCGCTCGTGCGATCGACCCGGTTCTTGGCCAGCTTGAGCAGACCGATGATCACCGCAATCGGGCCGAGCACCAGGAGAATTTCGTCCCAACCGCCCTGATGTGCCAGCAACGCGATCACGTTGCTTCGATGATGACCAGCACGTCCTCGGTGATGTGACTTTCCACCTCGTACGTGCCGGCTGCATCGATCGTGAAGTTGATGGTGGCCATCTGGCCGGCCTTGGCTGCCTGCTCGATATCCACGCCGTGCACATGGAACTCGTCGTCGGCGTCGGGGTTGGTGATGTTGAGCGTGATCTCTGCGCCGACGGTCACGCGCTCGGTCCGACCCTGGCCGCTGTCGACACCCACGAGAACGTCAATCTGCACCGGCCCGCTGAGCGGCACGCCCGACGACGCATCCTCTGCGACAGCGGTGTCGACAGTGGTGGAGTCGGGCATCAGCAGCGTTGTCGCCGGCGCGCCAATGGCGGTGGTAGCCGCGATGGTCGTGTCTGTGCTGGACGATGAATCGTCCCCACAGGCGCCGAGCATCAGCAGGGCCACCGGAATGATGGCCAGGGTATGAACTGTTCTCATAGTCGCCATCCTAAGGTTTGGCCTGATTCAATGGTCGTCCGGCCCCTCGCGAAAGTTCCTATGCGCACCCAAGTGGAAGAAACGATCGAAGTGATCCGCCCGGCCCTCCAGGCTGATGGTGGCGACATCATCCTGCGTGATGTCGATGAGGCCACTGGCATCATCACGGTCACGCTGATCGGCGCGTGCGGTACCTGCCCGGCCAGCAGTCAGACGTTGAAGGCGGGTATCGAGCGGATCATGCGCGACCGCATCGACGGCGTCACGGAAGTCGTCAACGTTGTTGCCGACGAGCTATGAGCCGTCGGTCTGCGCCGGTTTCGGAACTGTTCGCGGCTGCTTGTGGCGGCGACCGTGGGTCGTTGGCCAGGTTGCTGTCACTGGTGGAGCGCGGTGGCGATGAGGCGCGCGAAGTCAGTCGGCTGTCATACCCGCTGTCCGGTGGTGGCTACACCGTTGGCCTCACCGGCGCTCCGGGTGCAGGAAAAAGCACGCTGACATCCGCAATCATTGGTGAGTTGCGTGCGAGCGGGCAGGAAGTTGCCGTACTGGCGATCGACCCTTCGTCACCGTTCACGGGTGGTGCGATTTTGGGTGACCGCGTGCGGATGCAAGACCATGCCACTGACCCGGGGGTGTTCATCCGCTCGATGGCGACCCGTGGTCACCTTGGTGGTTTATCGCTGGCGACACCGGAAGCGGTGCGTGTGCTCGATGCGGTCGGCCGGCGATGGACGCTGGTGGAGACCGTTGGAGTCGGCCAGGTGGAGGTAGAAATTGCCGGCAAGGCAGACACCACGGTCGTGGTGGTCAACCCTGGATGGGGCGATTCGGTACAGGCCAACAAGGCCGGCCTGATGGAGATTGCCGACATCTTCGTGATCAACAAGGCAGACCGCAAGGGTGTGGAAGACACCCGTCGCGACCTGGAGCAGATGCTCGAGCTCAGCGACTTGCCCCATGAGGCGTGGCGGCCGCCGATCCTTTCGGTGATTGCCACCGACAAGTCGGGTGTGCCCGAGCTGTGGGCGACGGTGGAAGCACACAGGGCCTTCATCGAAGCCAACGGCGAGCTGACCCGACGCCGCGAGTTCCGCCTGTGCGAGGAGCTGCGCGAGATTGTGGCGCGCCGATTGGAGCAACGTGCCCGCGAGCTGGCCGCCGGTGATCGTTGGAGCGAACTACAGGAAGCCGTGTTGCGCCGCACCCTCGACCCATGGGCCGCCGCCGACGAAATGCTGAAGTCCGTCGGCGCCTAGAGCTTCGGCGTTCATCTGCGGTAGTACCGCATCTCAACGCCGATGCTCATCGGGACGCTCGGCACTAGGGTTCGGGCATGGGTGAACTGGTGTTGGTGGAGCGGCGTGACGATGGCGTTGCTGTGGTCACGCTCAACAATCCGAAGGTGAATGCGCTGTCACAGGCACTGCTGGCCGAGCTGTACGAGGTGGCGCTCGACGTGACGGAGAACCCGCCGGGTGCTGTCGTGATCACCGGTGGCTTGCGGCTGCTGGCTGCCGGCGCCGACATCAGCGAGTTTGGCGGTGCCGACGAAGGCCGTGCCATCGGTGAGGGGTTCCATCGTGCACTCGACGCCGTGGCCGCGATTCCACGATTCGTCATCGCAGCCGTCAGCGGGTACGCGTTGGGTGGCGGGTGCGAACTGGCGCTCGCGTGCGACTATCGAATCGTCAGCGAGCGTGCCGTCTTCGGTCAGCCAGAAGTGCTGCTGGGCATCATCCCCGGCGGTGGCGGTACCCAGCGGCTGCCACGTACGGTGGGCCGCAGTCGTGCCAAGGAGATGATGATCACCGGCCGTCAGGTGAAGGCGGAGGAAGCGCTACGCATCGGCCTCGCCGACGAAGTGGTACCCGGTGACGAGTTGCTGGATCGCGCCCTCACCCTGGCTGCCGAGGTCGCCAAGGGTGCAGCGCAAGCGCAGGCGTTGATCAAGCGGGCGGTCGACGAAGGTGCCGAAACCGATCTAGCCAGCGGACTGGCCCTGGAGCTGGAACTGTTCGAAGCCGTCTTCCACACCGACGACAGTCGAATTGGTGTGGCGAGCTTCCTCGAAAGCGGCCCCGGCAGCGCAAGTTTCACCGGCCGATAGCCCCGCCGCCAACGTAGCCCAGCAGTTTCTGGGTGTCCCGCGTCCCGGACGCCGGGACTGGTGACACCCAGTCCCGCCACCGGGACCGCAGACACCCATTTGTGCGCGCAAACGTTGCGTCCGCAAATGGGGGGAACTGGTGTCACTTTGGGTTCTGGGTGTTCTGCGTCCCGGCTTCCGGGACTGGACACCCAGTCCGCCTGCGGGACTGGAGACCCCGGGCCCGCGTGGGCGCTGCACGCTAGAGTCAGCGGCGCCAGATGTCTTCGTTGTTGGCGATCTTCATCGGCGGCGGCGGCGTGGGTGCAGTCGTGGGTGCAGGCGTGGGCCTGGCTGCAAAGTTCGTTGGCACCGCCGCGGGCGCTGACACGGGCGTGGATTCCAGCGACCCGGCGGAGGCCTCCGGCAGCCGGGCAGCTCGAAGGCCAACGATCTCGAGTGCGAATGCGGCGGCAAGAACCAGGGCGGCCCATGCCAGGTTCCCGAGGGTCGAGGAGAGAAACTGCAGCAACTTCCACTTGAACGGAAAGTCGATAGGGGAATTGCCGTACATCTCGTTCTGGTCGAAGGTCGCGTTGATCCATCCGTTGACGACGGCGCCGACGGCGATGGAGCCCGCTGCGATCTTGAGGATCTTCGCGCCCCGCCGAGCGACCCGAGCGATCTGGGTCGTCTGAATCTCCTGCGAAAGAATTTCCGCCTCGTTCATCTCGATCATTCGGTGAGTCTTCCAGACTCAACTGGCCCAGGCGATGAGTCCGAGTTCGACGTGAGAGATGAGGTGGGGGTGGAATGGGACGGCGCGGACGGTGAGGCCGTAGGGGCCGGCTTCACCGACGGTGTACGTGGCTTCGAACACGCCCTCGCCGACGCAGCTGAGGTTCACGACTGCTGGAGTACCGACGAACTCGCCCTCCGAATCGACGGCGCCGTGCAACACCTGCACCGCCATGTCGTTGACATCGAGACCGTCGATGTCGACGTGTGCGCGTACCTGACGCTGGTCGCCCTCGTTGGCGGGGGCGGTGTCTGATTCCACGTCGACAACCTTCACCGACGGCCACGCGGCACGAACGCGCTGCTTCCACTCGGCCAACTGTTTTGCCGGCTCACCACCGTCGGCATTCGCCAGACGCGACCCTACAGCGGCCGGCTCGTAGAGCTCGGTGGTGTAGTCGCGCACCATGCGGGCCGCTGTGACGAACGGCCCGAGCGACTTCCAGTTGTGCTCCATCTTCTGGATCCAGCCATGCGGCAGCGCGTCGTCGCCGCGGTCGTAGAACAGCGGCATCACTTCCCGCTCGAGCAACCCGAACAGGCTGGTGGCCTCGCGCTGGTCGCGGCGGCCGGTGTCGGGGTCGTCGTCAGCGGAGTTGATGGCCCAACCGTTTTCGCCGTCGAAGCACTCGTCCCACCAGCCATCGAGGATGCTGCAGTTGAGTGCTCCGTTGAGCGCTGCCTTCATGCCGCTGGTACCGCAGGCTTCAAGCGGGCGGCGGGGGTTGTTCAGCCATACATCGCACCCGTGGTACATGATGCGGGCGACCGCCATGTCGTAGTCGGGCACGAACACGAAGCGATGGCCAACGTCGAGCTGACGAGCAAACAATTCGATGTCGCGGATCATGTCCTTGCCAGGCTGGTCGGCAGGGTGGGCCTTACCGGCGAATACGAACTGTACGGGCCGATCGGCGTCGAGCAGCAGCTTGCGCAGACGATCGGGCTGCGAGAGCAGCAGCGTGGCCCGCTTGTAGGTGGCGAAGCGACGGGCGAAGCCGATGGTGAGCGCCTTCGGGTCGAGCAGGGCATCACCCAGCCGCGAACGCACGAATGTGACCAGCTCGGCGCGGCCTTTGGCGCGCGCTGCCCACACTTCGGCGGGGTCGAGATGGTTGACGCCAGCCCACGAAGCTTCGTCGGCACCGTCCCACACGGGGCCAACGCTCTTGGCGAGCAGGGGAGCGATGTGGCTGCCCACCCACGTGGGTGCGTGCACACCGTTGGTGATGGCACCGATCGGCACTTCCTGGTGCGGCACGTCGGGCCACAGTTCGGCGAACATCTCGCGGCTGACTTCGCCATGCAGTTGTGCGACGCCGTTGGCGCGGCCGGCCATGCGCAGACCCATCACGGCCATGTTGAACTTGCCGTCCTCTTCGTCCGGACGACTACCGATTGCCATCAGCTCGTCGAACGTGAGGCCGTAGGACTCGGCGAAGCCGGCGAAGTACTTCGTCATCAGCTCGGGCGAGAAACGGTCGATACCGGCCGGTACAGGAGTATGTGTGGTGAACACACCACCGGCGCGGACGGCCTCGACGGCCTCGTGGAATGTGAAACCTGTGGCCACCAGCTCGCGAATGCGCTCGAGCGACAGGAAGCCGGCATGGCCTTCGTTGGTGTGGAAGACCTGCGGCTGCAGACCGAGTGCACGCAGGGCGCGCACGCCGCCGATGCCCAGCACCATCTCCTGGCGCAGGCGATGCTCGGTGTCGCCGCCGTAGAGGCGGTTGGTGACGGCTGCGGCCTCGGGGCTGTTGCCCTCGACATTGGTGTCCAGCAGATAGAGCTGCACGCGGCCGACCTCGACGCGCCATACGTTGATTTTCACATCCTCCTCGCCGATCCGCAGTGACACCTGAACGTCTGTGTCGTGCAGCGCAAGGCCCAATGGGTCGAGCGGCGGGTAGCGCTCCTCCTGCACACCGTCGGCGTTGAGGCTCTGACGGAAATAGCCCTCTGCGTACAGCAGGCCAACGGCGGCCAATGGCACGCCCAGGTCGGAGGCAGCCTTCAGATGGTCGCCGGCGAGGATGCCGAGGCCACCGGAGTACTGCGGCAACGTCTCGGAGATGCCGAACTCGGGGGAGAAGTAAGCCACGAGGCCCAGCGGCGAATCGGTGCGGCTCTGGAACCAGCGCGGCGCCTCGACAGCGTCGCGCAGTCGAGCGGCGGCGGCGTCGGTGGCGGCGACGACCTCGGGGTCGGCGGCGAGCGCTTCCCAGCGAGCGGCGCTGATGGCTGCCAGCAGGCGCAATGGGTCGCGGCCGGTGGACTTCCACAACGCTGGGTCGAGCCGCTTGAAGAGTGCCTGCGTCTCGCCATCCCATGTCCAATGCAGGTTGAAGGCCACCTGCGACAGCGCCCCCAGTGCAGATGGAATGGCGGGGACAACATTGAACTCTCTGACTGCACGCATTCGGTAGAGACTAGTTGAGGAGCGGCCAACCGGGTTCTGAGACATGTGCGACATCAGGAGGCGCAGAAGGCACACGGCATGCCGTTCGGTACACCTGCACCGTCTCCGCGGCGATCGCGTCCCAGGTGTACGTCTTGCCAATCAGCGTCGCGGCATTGACCCTCATCCGGTCGGCCGCTGTCGGGTCGGCCAATACGTCGGCGATGCGGTCGGCAAGCTCGTGATGGTTGCCCGGTTCGAACAGCATGCCGGCGTCGGTGCCTTCGACGATCTCGGCAAGGCCACCAGTTTGCGCAACGATCGTCGGGGCACCAGCGGCCATGCCTTCCAGGGCGACGATGCCGAACGGTTCGTACAGCGACGGAATCACGACGCAGCTCGCACGCTGCAGCATCTCGTGCAGTTCGCTGTCCGGCACGAAACCCGCGAGCTGCACGATGTCGCTGACGCCCTCCATATCGATCTGCGTCTGGAGCTCGGGCAGGTACGTGCCACGCCCGGCGATCACACACCGGACCCCGGGCACGCGCAGGCGAAGCTCACCCATGGCGCGTGCCAGAACTTGAAACCCTTTCTCGTACTGAATGCGACCCCATGCGATGACGAGCGGCTCGCGTTCACTGGCGGGCGCGGGCACGGCGCCTCTCCAGCGGTCGGTATCGACCCCGTTGGGCACCAGATGCACCTTTTCCGCTGGCAGTTCGAAGCTATGGAGGACTTCGCGCACCATGAATCGCGAGCAGGCGATGACCTCGCGTGCCTGATACGTGAGCCACCACTCGATGGAGTTGATCGTGCCCGGCAAGCCTGGCGGCAGGTGACCGCCGTGTCGACCGCGCTCGGTGGCGTGGATGGTGGCCACCAGCGGCACGTCGAGCAGTGTCTTGAGCGTGTCGCCCGCCCAGGCCACCAGCCAGTCGTGCGCGTGGATGACGTCCGGCTTCCAGTCGCCCAGTTGCGCGGAGAGCTGCACCAGCTGATGGTTTGCCGACGCCATGCGCGCGACCAGGTCGTCGTCGGGCAACCAGGGCAGGCCGGGGTCGGCGCGCAGCACGCGCACGCCGTCGATCACGGCGTCGTCGGGTTCGTCGGGATGATGAAGGCTGCAGACAACGACTTCATGACCGGCACGCTGCATTGCCCTGGCCAGGCCGTCGACGTGGGCGGCGATGCCGCCAACGACGAGCGGCGGGTACTCCAACGACAGCATCAGTACGCGCACGGCTGCGAACGTAGCAGCGGCGGGGGTGGGCGGTGCCGTACGCTCGCTGCGTGGTGCTTTCCGATCTCGACCTCCATCTCTTCAGCGAGGGCACTCATCATCGCCTGTGGCAGCTCCTGGGTGCGCAGCCGCTACCCGAGGGGGGTGTGCGCTTCGCCGTGTGGGCTCCCAACGCCCGTTCGGTGGAAGTGCTGGGCGATTGGAACGGGTGGGCGTCGGGCACGATGCTGGAGGCGCAGGGCTCGTCGGGCATCTGGGCGCTGGTCTGCCCCACCGCACAGCCCGGCCAGCGCTACAAACTCGGCGTCAGCTCGGGCGCCGGCGCGTACGTGCTGAAGGCCGACCCGATGGCGCGCCAGAGCGAATGCCCGCCGTCGAACGCAAGCGTGGTCCCCCAGTCAGACACGTACGTGTGGGGCGACGAGCAGTGGATGGCCGCCCGCAGCCACGCCCCCGGTGCACCGCTGCGAATCTACGAAGCCCACATCGGTTCGTGGCGTTCAGGGGTCGACAACTACGTCGAGTTCGGTCACCAGCTGGCCGACCACGTCGTCGCGCTCGGGTTCACCCACGTCGAGCTGTTGCCTGTCGCCGAGCATCCGTTCGGCGGTTCGTGGGGTTACCAGGTCAGCGGCTACTACTCGCCGACAGCGCGTTATGGCGCGCCCGACGAGCTGCGGGCGATGATCGACATCTTTCATCGGCGCAACATTGGGGTGATCATCGATTGGGTGCCAGCGCACTTCCCGAAGGACGAGTGGAGCCTCGCTCGTTTCGACGGCACCGCCCTGTACGAACACGCCGACCCGCGCCAGGGGGAGCACCCCGACTGGGGCACGTACGTCTTCAACTACGGCCGCGCCGAGGTTCGTAATTTCTTGGTGGCGAATGCGCTGTATTAGCTGCACGAGTTCCACGTCGATGGGCTGCGGGTCGATGCCGTCGCCAGCATGCTGTACCTCGATTACTCGCGACCTGCCGGTGGCTGGGTGCCGAACCGCCTGGGGGGTCGCGAGAACTTGGAGGCGATTGCGTTCTTGCGCGAGTTGACGTCAGCGGTCGCCGACGAGATGCCCACCGCAATGGTGATCGCGGAGGAGAGCACTGCCTGGCCGAAGGTCACGCACCCCATCGAGTTCGGTGGATTGGGCTTCACGCACAAGTGGAACATGGGCTGGATGAACGACACGCTGGGCTATCTGCAGCACGACCCGGTGCATCGCCGGTTCCACCATCGTGAGCTGTCGTTCGGCTTGCTCTACGCCTTCAGCGAGCGATTTGTGCTGCCGCTCAGCCACGACGAAGTGGTGCACGGCAAGGGCAGCCTGCTGGGCAAGATGCCCGGCGACGATTGGCAGCGCTTCGCCAACTTGCGTGCGTTGTACGCATGGATGTGGGCGCAGCCCGGCGCGCCGCTGCTGTTCATGGGCGCCGAGATCGCTCCGTTCACCGAGTGGAACGAGTCGACCGGGCTACCGTGGCATTTGCTGGACCACGCGCCGCACCGCGGCATTCGCGACCTATTGGCCGAGCTCAATCGAGTGACCACCGCGTGGCCGGCATTGTTCGAGCGCGATCACGAACCCACCGGTTTTCAGTGGCTGGACGCCAACGACGCCGACCACTCCATCTACGCGTTCCTGCGGTGGGGTTACGCCGGTGGCACATCGGTTGCGACGATCGCCAACTTCACGCCGGTGCCGCACGGTGGCTACCGCGTCGGTCTGCCGTGGGCAGGCGAGTGGCACGTGCTGCTGGACACCGACTCTCCGAACTACGGCGGTAGTGGCTTTGCTGGTTACGACCTGGAGGGGCTGCGTAGCGGCAGCGCGATCGTCACCTCCACCACAGAGGTCGCGTGGCAGGGCCAGCCGGCATCTGCAGTCGTCGATCTACCGCCCCTAGCGGTGCTGTGGTTGGGTTCCGCCCGACCGTGAAACCGTGGCGCGACGAACGTCTGCGCCCCGTACTTGCGGCGTGTGTCACCCTCGGCTTCGCAGTCGGGGTGTTCGCGGTCTCCTTCGGGGTGACCGCCGTGGCGGCGGGCGCTTCGGTGGCGCAGACCTGTGCGATGTCGCTGCTGGTGTTCACGGGCGCTTCGCAGTTCGCGGCGGTCAGCGTATTCGGTGCCGGCGGTTCGGCGGCGGCAGCCTTTGGTGGTGCAGCGCTGTTGGCTGCCCGCAACAGCGTGTACGGGCTGGCGATGGCGCCGCACCTGCGCTGCAGCCTCGGCAAACGCCTGGTGGCTGCCCAGCTGACCATCGATGAATCGACGGCGATGGCGGCTGCTCAAGAGGACGAGGCGCACCGTGTCGCTGCGTTCTGGATCACCGGGTTGAGTGTCTACCTGTTCTGGAACATCGGCACGCTGATCGGCGCCCTCCTTGGGTCCGCGATCGATCCGAAAGTGTTGGGGCTCGATGCGGCGTTCCCGGCAGCGTTTCTCGCAATCCTGTGGCCGCTGCTGCGTGAGCGTTGCTCGGCGATGGCCGCACTGATCGGCGCCTCGTTGTGCCTGGTGTTGATCCCCTTCGTGCCGGTCGGCGTCCCCATCCTGTGTGCGGCGGTGGGCATCCTGGTCGGCGTGCCGTCGCCGCGGATCGTGGCGCCGGTCGACACTCCGGTCAACGGTGAGGTGTCGCCGTGACCTGGACGTTTGTATTCGCGTTGGCTGCGACCGCGTATGCCTTCAAGGTGCTCGGTCTGGTGTTGGTCGGCGACCGCCAACTGCCGCCGGTGCTCGATCGTTGCCTGGCGTTGATTCCGGCCGCGCTGATCGCCGCGATCGTGGTGAAGGACACCTTCAGCGTCGGCCAACACCTGCAGCTGGATGCGCGCGCCGTGGGTGTTGCCGCGGCGGCGGTCGCGGCATGGCGCAAGGCCCCGCTGATCGCAGTCATCATCATCGGCGCCGCCGTCACGGCCGCCCTCCGCGCCGTTACCTGATGCGCCACCACCGCCCAACCAAGAGCTTCGGCGTTCATATGCGGTACTACCGCACCTCAACGCCGAAGCTTGAGTGGGCCGCAGCCGCCGTCAGGCTGGGGTTTGCTCGACGAGTTGCTTGAGGCCGCGGAGGTTGCGTTGCCATATGGCGCGCAACACCAGCTTGCCGCCGATGAAGGCGCCGACGGGGCCGCCCAACCACCACGGGAAGGTCAGTTCCTCTTGCCACACGAAGCGCGTGCGGCGGCCGAGGTCGATGGGCTCCAGGGTGAACCTGCCGCTGCCCGTGACCAGCCCGCTGTGGCGTACGCCCATGACCTCGCCGGGCGTCCACTCGGTGATCTCCATCCGGTCGACCAGCTTGATGGGGCCGACCTTGGTGTCGCACAGGAACTCGGTGCCGACGCCACGTGTCTGTGAACCGGTGAAACGGATTGCGACAGCGTCGTGCATCCAGTCGACGTGGTTCTCGACCGGCTCGACGACCTCCCAGACGCGGGAAGGCGGCGCATCGATTTCGATCGCAACACGGATCTCAGACATGCCCAAGCCGTGCCTGAGATCAGGCCCTGACGGAGACGCCGCGCAACTGCTGCGCTGCGGTCTCCGGCGGCACGATGTTGATCATCACGCCAGTGCCACGCTCGAACCCGGCCGTGGTGACCAGCTTCGGGAACAGGTGCACATGCCAGTGGTACGAACCGTTGTAGTGGTGAGGGGCCGTGTGGAACACCAGGTTGTACGAGATGTCGCCGTGGATTTCGCGCAGCGCCACCAGCGAATCGCGAATGGCAATACCGACGGCACCCAGCGTGGTGTCGTTGCTGTCGGTGAGGTGGAGATCGTGACTGCGCGGAATGATCAGCAGCTCGTACGGAGCACCTGCCCAGTAGGGGCTGACGCAGACCACATCGTCAGTGGCGAAGAGCACGCGCTTGCCGTCGACCAACTCGGCCTCGACGGTGGCGCACAGAATGCAGCCGCCCTCGAAGCGAGTGAAGGCACGTTGCTCTTCGAGAATCTCGCCGGGAACGAACGGCAGGCCCAATAGCTGGCCATGCGGGTGCGCAAGTGAGGCGCCGGCTTCGCGACCGTGGTTGATGATTGCCTGGGTGTAGCGCACGTGCTTGGTGTTGGCGTGCTCTTGTAGCCGACGCTTGAGCATCAGCATCATGTCGGTGGCGTCTTGATCGGTGCTGAGGTGCATGCCGCCCTCATGGTCCGGCGTGAAGACAAAGACCTCGTGAATTCCGCTGGACTCTGCCTCGACGTGCACAGGGCCGTGGTGGTGAACCGCGAACGGTTCGTCGCCTTCGAACGCCGGGTACAGGTTGGGGATGACGCGCATACGCCACTGGCCGCCTTCGTCGAGCGTTTCGAGCGCAGGCAGCGACGACTCTTCGTTGCCGGGGCAGAACGGACAGGGGCGACCAGGTTCAGACTCGACCTGCGCGGTGCGCGGAGCGAAGTCGGTGGGGCGTTCGGCCCGATCTGCCACGATCGTGACCCATCGCCCGGTCAGCGGGTTCAGACGAAGTTGACTCACAGCTCTCATATCTTACGACCTGTAGCCGGGCGAAGGGTGGACGGAGCTCGAATTTGCGCGGTTCCCCTTGCAAAAGACTGAGACTTGACGTTCGCTCTCAGCGGTGAACGGCGTGCGATCGAAGGCTTCCCACCGTTCGCTCAAGGTCATCCCCGCTCCAGCGGCCATTCCATCCAGCTGGGCGGTGGTGGCCCAGCGGATGCTCCACGGCCGCAGCCGCACCCCACCGGATTCGGTGATATCGATGAACTGGCCCTCGGCGAGCTGGCCGGCCGCGTTGGCGGTGCTCACGCTGAGCACGACCCTGTCCGCAGCAATCGAGCGGACGGTGATGCTGGACGCGGGGTCGTGCGCAGGGTCGGGTACGAACGCCTCGATCACGAAACACCCACCGTCGACCAGCCTGCTGGCGACGGCACCGAAACAGGCCTCCTGGCGCGCCCGGGTCAGCAGATTGAAGAACGTGTTGTAGGCCACGAACACCAGCGCGAACGGCCCATCCGGCATCGCGTCGACCATGTCGCCCAGGTGGGCGTGGACGTCGGCACCGCCGTCCTTCATGGCCATTTGGTGCAGCATTCGGTCGCTGGAATCGAGGCCGTGCACCTCCAGCCCGGCGGCAGCCAGCGGAACGGCCAACCGTCCGGTGCCAACCCCCAACTCCAGCACCCGACCACCACCGGCCATGTGGGTGAGCTCGGCCAACGTACGGGTGGTCGCAGCAACATCGCTGATGCCGTGGTACCACTCGTCATACACATCGGCGAATGAGTCGCCATAGCTCGCGTCGTCGTAACCCCGCATGGCCCCATCTTGGGGCATCCGGGTGCGGGGCCGCCAGCCCAATCGTCGCTGCGATCACGTGGCGCAACAAGAATCGGCCAGAATGGCCAGGTGAGCCAATGGGCGGGCATCGAATCGGGGTCAGTTGCGGCGCCCACGGCGGCCCGCGCTGACGGGCCTGCCGCGCGCAAACCGCCCGTGCCTCGACTACGCCGCACCGAGCGGCTGATCCTCGGCTCCATCGACGGCGCAGCGCACGTACTGCAGCGCCGGGCGCGCACGGTGCTCGTTGGTTCGGCGATTCTCATGGTGCCGATGGTCGCAGTCGGCGTGCTGATGGCCGTACTGGCGTTTGATCGTTTCGATGCCGTCGACGGCTTGCTGGGCGACCGCGGATACATCGGCGCCGAGTCTGGATTCGTGTTCTTGGCAGCCGCGCTGCAGTCGTTCACGGCGCATCTCATCGGTGCTCACGCCGCCGTCTTCGTCGTGCGCTATCAGATGGGTGGCTCGCCCGGTATCGGCGAGTGTGTGCGGGCGGTGCTGCGCCGGCTGCCGCTCCTCATCGCCACCTGGCTGGTGACACATTGGTGGGCCTTGCTGTTCGCCCTGTGGCTGATCAACTCCGACCGGTCGACGCTGGCTGCTTTGGTCTGGATTCTGCCGCTGGGCGCATCCTTACTGAGTACGTGCGTACTGCTCGTCGCGCCGGTGATGATGGGCGAGAAGCTTGGCTTCGCTGCTATCCCGCGTGCGTGGCGGCTGGTGCGTACCCGCTTCGGCGCGGCCTTCGGTTTCGTGTGGGCGTGCGGTGTGCTGGCCGCGATGCTGTTTGCATTCATTGCCTTCCTGCCCCAGTTGGCCGCCAGCACGGGCCTGATCACATTCGGGTCGTACGCCTGGTTGGTCCAGGGGATCACGTCGCAGTTGGCGCTACTGATCGTGATTCCCTTCACAGCGATGGCGACGGCGCAGTTCTACCTCCAGGTCCGCGTTCATGCGGAAGGCCTTGACATTGCAATGGCCGCCGATCGAGCGTTCGGCCGCGCCGAGTGATCACTGAATTGATCACCCGTGCGTGGCTCGCCGGCGCTCCGCCCGCCGACCCGTTGGGTCCCGTGGACCAGGACCCGGATGCCGTGCGCGAAGAGGCGTGCAAGCTGGTCAGCGAGGACACGTCGGTGTGCTCGGCACCCAAACCACCCAAGCCCCCGAAAGTTGACGACGGCGGTGGCCTTGATCTCAGCATCGTGTCGCTGTTGCTCTGGTTGTTGCTCATCGCCGCGGTCCTTGGCCTGGTCTACCTGCTGCTGCGGTGGGCGGCCACGAAGTCCGGTCGCACGCTCAACCGCCGCAAGCCATCCCCTGGTGACGGTGACGACGGCGACATTGTCGAACGCGATGCGGTTGCTGTCGATCGTTCGCGTGAGCCCGTCAACTGGAGGACCGAGGCCGAGCAGCACCGCCTCGCCGGCCGCTATCGCGACGCACTGCGCTGCCGGTATCGAGCGCTGGTCGGCGACCTTGCCAGACGAGGGCTGATCGACGAGATTCCCGGCCGCACCACCGGAGAGGAGCGGACCCAACTGCGGCATGTGACGCCGGCCGCCAGTACGCCGTTCAACTCAGCAGCCGATCTCTTCGACGGCGCCTGGTACGGCCACCTCGATGTTGACGCAGCGGACGACGATCGCTTTCAGGCGTTGGAGCGCGACGTTCTCGCCACCGCGACGCAGGCGCGCCGATGAGCCCGCGCCGTACCGCTGGGGCAGAGGCTGTAGGAGGTCGCGCAGGTATCACTGCGCTGCTGCTGGTGGTCGCCGCCGTTGGAATGCTCTTGTTGCTGCGCGCGCAACCCGACCCGGAACCGTTCGACCCGCGCAGCGAGGAAGGCAGCGGGACACGCGGATTGGTGGTGCTGCTCGAGCGCGAGGGCGCGACCGTGGACGTGGTCCGGGCGGCGCCATCGGTGGGCTCGCAACAACGGGTGCTCGTGCTGGAGGATCGGCTGAACGACAACCAACGGAGTGACCTTTTGGCGTTTGCCGAGGGTGGGGGAGTAGTGATTATGGCTGACCCGAACAGCGCGCTCGCAGGTGATCTGGGTGATACCAATACCGTCACGGACGAGCTGCCCTCGTTCGACGCGAACGAAGTGAACTCGCAGATCAACGTGCCGCTGGGCGAATGCACGATCGCCGCACTCGATCATCTGCGCGGCGTGTTCGTTCGGACCGGCCTGCGCTTTCGTGATGTCAGCGAGACGACGTCCGCTTGCTTCGGCAATCAGTCGGGTTCGTTCGCGATCGTTGCGCCGCGTGGCGTTGGTCTGATCGTGCAACTGGGCGATAACGAACTGTTCACCAACTCGCTACTGCGTTACGCCGACAATGGGCCACTGGCGACGGCGTTGCTGGCACCCGTCGACGGCTCCCGCGTCGACATTCTTCTTGGTGAGGAAGCTGCCAAGACGGTGGCTGATATCGGGTCAGGGGAGCGGACGCTCACGGATCTTGTTCGGCCGGGCGTGTGGATGGCCTTCACCCAGCTCGCCATTGCCTTCGTCATTTTCGCAATCGCCCGCGCGATTCGTCCGGGCCGTCCTGTGCGCGAGCCAGAGCAGGTGCCGATCGCCGGCAGCGAGTTGGTGGTGGCGACCGGCAATTTGATGCAACGGGCGCAGCACGCAGAACGCGCCGGCTGGCTGTTGCGTGGCAACCTCTACCGATCGCTGTGTCAGCAGTTCCGACTGCCGCCCACCACGTCCATCGACGCGCTGGATGCCGCAGTTTCGCAGCACACCTCACTGCCGTCGGGACAGGTTGCGGCAGCGTTGCAGCGCGAGGTGCAGGACACCGCTGGGTTACTGCAGCTCAGCCACTCTCTACAGACAATCCGTGAAGCGACCCCGCTGGGGCTCATCGAAGATGAAGGAGTCAATTCGTGAACGACGAGAACAGGTCACCCCTGCAGGCTGTCCTGGCGGTGCGCGATGAGGTGGGCAAGGTGGTGGTTGGTCAGGAAGGAGTGCTGACCGGTGCCATCGCCGCGCTGCTGGTCAACGGCCATGTGTTGTTGGAAGGCGTGCCCGGCGTGGCCAAGACGTTGCTGGCGAAGAGTTTGGCGGCGGCATTCGACATGAAGTTCACGCGCGTGCAGTTCACGCCCGACCTGATGCCCAGCGATGTGATCGGCCAGCAGTTGGTGGCTCAGACGTCCGATGGCATCACGTTCAAGTTCCGTGAGGGGCCGGTGTTCACCAACCTGCTGTTGGCCGACGAGATCAATCGCACGCCACCCAAGACCCAGGCGGCGCTGCTGGAGGCGATGGAGGAACGACAGGTGACCTTCGACGGCCACACCCACGCGCTGCCCGACCCGTTCCTGGTGATCGCCACGCAGAACCCGATCGAGTACGAGGGCACCTACCCGCTGCCCGAGGCGCAACTCGACCGGTTCCTGTTCAAGTTGCAGGTGCAGTACCCCACGTTGGAGCAGGAGCTGGAGATGGTGTCGCGGCACGACCGTGGCATGAATCCGCACGACATCCGTGGCTCCGGTGTTCGCGCGGTCGCGTCAGCCGCCGACCTCGCTGCCGGCCGTGTCGCCATTCAACAGATTCGGGTGGAGCCGGCGGTGCAGCAGTACATCGTCAACGTCTGTCGCGCGACTCGGGAATCGCCGTCGCTGCAGTTGGGGGTGTCGCCGCGTGGCATGACCTGGCTGCTGCACGCGTCGAAGGCGTGGGCATGGCTCAGCGGCCGCGCGTTCGTCACGCCCGACGAGGTCAAGGCAGTTGCCAAGCCATGCCTGCGCCACCGCATCATGGTGCGGCCCGAACTCGAGCTGGAGGGCACTTCGGCCGACGCCGTCCTCGACGGCATTCTCGCCACCGTCCCGACGCCGCGCTGATCCGTTGCTGAGCGACGCATGAAGCACCGCATCGCCTACCCGTTGCCGACCGTGTGGTTCGCCGCGCTCGTCGCCATCTCGGGTCTCGCGCTGTTCGCGTGGCCGGGCCGTAGCTGGAGTGCGCTGGTCGCGGTGGAGTTGGTCGTGCTGTTGGCCTTCTTCGTGGACGCGGTGCTGGGTGTTGCGCCCAAGCGCATCGATGTACAACGCGAACTCGACGAGTCGGTGACGATGGGCGAGTCGGTGACACTGACGTGGTTGGTCGACAACCGTTCCTCGCGCCGCGCGAGGGTGACGGTCACCGATGCACTGTGGCCCAGCCTGGAGGCGGAGCGCCGGCGAGTCAGTGCCACCCTGCAGCCCGGTGCGCGCCTGCGTGCGAAGACGGTGCTGCGGCCCACTCGTCGGGGCCGGTTCCCGCTGCGCGACGTCACCGTGCGCGTGGAGGGGCCGTTGCGTTTGGTGAATCGCCAGGCGACGCGCGCGGTGGACGGCAGTCTGCGGGTGATGCCCGCGTACCCCAGCCGCGAGGAAGTGCAGCGCCGCATTCGGGTGCCGCGGATCCTGGAAGTTGGGCTACGCAGTATTCGCACCAGCGGTGGCGGTACTGAGTTCGACCAACTGCGCGACTTCCGGCCTGACGACGAGTTCCGCCGTATCGACTGGCCGTCGACGGTCCGCCTGCAGCGCCCGATCGTCAAGCAGTACCGGGCGGAGCGCAATCAGAATGTGGTCCTGCTGTTGGACAACGGTCGCGTGATGGCTGGCACCGTTGGCGGTGTGCCGCGGGTGGAGCATGCGATGGATGCTGTGCTGGGCGTGGTGCAGGCAGCGACGAAGTTGGGTGATCGCGTCGGCATGCTGGCGTTCGACCGCCAGGTGCGCAGCGTGGTGGTGCCGACGAACGGCAAGAGTCAGCTCGGTCGCGCCGCTGAGGCGATGTACATGCTGGAGCCCGACTACAGCGAGAGTGCGTACCTGGCTGCGTTCAACTATGCAACGGCCCGCTTCCGTCGGCGCTCGCTGTTCATCGTGCTCACCGATCTTGTCGAGTCCGCCGTCGAGCAAGCGCTGCTGCCGGCGCTGCCGATCATCACTCGTCGCCATCTGGTTGTGGTCGCTGCGGTGCAGGACCCGGCGGTGAAGGAGTGGGCAGCGGGTGGCGACCACCAGTGGGCCAGCGAGGCCTACCGCGAGGCGGCTGCGGTCAACGTGTTGCACCAGCGGGCACGCGCCACTGCCCGCCTGCGGGCAGCCGGCGCCATCGTGGTGGATGCCGCGCCCGGCACGCTGGCCACCGAGTTGGTCGACAAGTACCTAGAAGTCAAAGCCAGCGGCCGCCTGTAGTCGACGAGCAGTTGGGCAGGGCCGTGCTCGCGGTTCTCGCGACACCACAGACGGCACCCTCTGCTGTGCCATGACACAGATCGCGGAGGCCGCAGCGCTCGTAGCCGCGGCGCGCCAGGCCATCGTTCTCGTAGCGGACTGCAAGGCCATTAGCCGAGGGCGGCGTCAGGAGCGAAGTTTTCCAGGCCTTCGCGGCGTAGTCGCACGGCATAGACGATGGTCCAGCCCCAGAACACGGTGAACACGAACACACCGATGCCCACCCGCAGCGCTGTCGGCCAGGGGCGGCCGGTGACGAAGCCCTCGACTACCGCAGCCATCAGAAACGCCACGACGAGGCCCACCAGCACACTGCCGGATCGCCGTGCTTCGTCGGTGAGGGCGTTGAAGCGCGGGCGGTCGCCGGGGTCGATGATCGACCATCCGATGCGCAGCCCTGCCGCGCCTGCGACGACGACGGCCGAGAGTTCGAGCAAGCCGTGCGGAAGGATCAATCCCCAGAATTTGTCGGCTTGGCCGGCGTGGGTGAAGAGACCCCCGGCCATGCCAACGTTCGCGCCGTTCCACGCCAGCAACGCAACGGTGACAACGCACAGCAACACGCCGGCGGCGAAGGCGAGGAAGCCGACGCGGATGTTGTTGAAGAACACCTGGGTGGCAAAGTTCTGCGAGGGCTGATTGGAGTAGTAGTCCTCAAAATCCTGGTTGATGTATTGCTGGCCGGAACCGTCGGGCGCGGCGACATCGAAGGCGGTTGGGGATACGGACAGCCAGATCTGGAAGATGGCCCATGGCACGAACGTCACCAGCGCAGCAACGAGGATGTACTTGCGCAACGAATAGATGGCAGCTGGAAAGGTGACAGTGGCGAACTGGATGACGCCGCGCCGTACCTCGGTGTCGCGTTGCCCGTACAACACGCCGTGGGCATCGCTGACCAGCAAGGTAAGGCGATTGGTGAGCGCCGAGTCGGCGGCGTACGCGACGCGCGCATTGGCCAGGTTGGCGCCCGTGCGCTGATACAGATGGATCATCTCATCGAGCTCGTCGGGCGTGACCTGAGTGACCTTGCGCGCTCGCTCCGTGAGCTGCTGCAGCCGCCACCACGCGCCCTGATGTGCCGCCACGAACGCATCGATGTCCACTGCCTGCGTAGGGTAGTGGACCGATGGATGGCATCGTCACCCCTGAAGCAGTCGTGCTCGATGTGGAGACGGCCGGCGTCGCTTCGAGGGTCTTCGCGGGCATCATCGACTTCACGATTCAGCTGGGCATCCTGTGGCTGGGTGCGATGTTGCTCTCTGTCAGTGGCTTGGTCGATTCGTCGTCGTTCAACGTGGGCATGGTGGTGCTGATCGCGGCGGTGCTGATGGGCTATCCGGTGGTCTCGGAAACGCTGATGCGCGGCCGAACGATCGGAAAGCGAGCCTTGGGCCTGCGTGCCGTGACGTTGGAGGGTGCCCCCATCCGGCTGCGACACGCATCGCTGCGAATGATGGGTGGGCTCGTTGATCGTTTCCTACCGCCGCTCGGGGTCACCGGAATGCTGATGGTGATGGGCACCGCTCGTCACCAACGAGTGGGCGACCTGATTGCTGGCACGATCGTCATTCGCGATCCGAATCGCACGCTGCTGCCCCCGGCCGTCTGGTTTCCGGTGCCGCCAGGGCTGGAGGCCTTCGCCGCGACCATCGACCCGACAGCGATGACCGACGAGCAGTACACCGTCATCCGTTCGTTTCTGCTGCGCAACCGTGAGCTCTCGGTGGATGCGCGCTACTCGCTCGCGGCCGATCTGGCGGGTCGCGTCGCGCTGACCTTGCGTCACGACGAACTGCGCCGCGTGCACCCCGAGGCCTATCTACTGTGCGTGATCAGTCGCTACCAGCGCCGTAGCTTCCCGACGCATCAGCCGAGCGCCTGGCAGCCCGGCCAGGCTGCGCAACCACAATCCCGATCACGTTCGTAGCCTGTTCACATGTCCGATTACACCTACCTCGACCATGCGGCCACCACGCCCATGCGGCCCGAGTCGGTGGCGGCCATGTTGCCGCACCTCTCTCAGCACTTTGCGAATCCGTCGGGCTCGCATCGGTTCGCACGCGAGGCGCGAACGGCCATCGACGAGGCCCGCGAGGCGATGGCTGCGGTCATCGGCTGCAAGCCCGGCGAGGTGATCTTCACCGGCGGCGGCACCGAGGCCGACAACACCTCCATCCGCGGCGTGCTCGCCCGTCGCGGTGGCACGTCGGTCTGCCCGGCGGCCGAGCACCACGCGGTGCTCGAGTGTGTGCACGTCACCCACGGCACCGTTGTTGCCACCACCGCCACGGGCGCTGTGGACCTCGATGTGCTGGCTACAGCGCTGGAGAGCACTCCGGACGCGTCAGTGGTCAGCGTGATGGTGGTCAACAATGAGGTCGGCACCATCAACGACATGGCTGCAGTAGCGAAGGTCGTGCGCCGCAGCGCTCCCACGGCCGCGCTGCACACCGATGCGGTGCAGGCTGCCTGCTGGCTGGACCTGCGCACCATCTGGCCGCACGTCGACCTGCTGGCGCTGTCGGCGCACAAGTTCGGTGGGCCCAAGGGCGTTGGCGTGTTGATCGCTCGCGAGGGCGTCACGTTCGAGCCGGCCCTCATCGGGGGCGGGCAGGAGCGAGAGCGGCGCAGCGGCACCCACAACGTCGGCGGCATCGTGGCGATGGCCGAGGCGCTGCGGCTCACCGATGTGCAACGCGAGGCCGAACTGCCGCGCATCGCCGCGTTGCGCGACCTGCTGGTCGACCGGCTGGTGGCCGAGCTGATAGGAGTGCATGAGACAGTGCCGCGCGACGCCAAGGTCGCCGGGTCCGCTCACCTGTGTATCGAAGGTATCGAGAACGAAGCACTGCTCTTCCTGCTCGACGAGGCAGGCGTGTGCGCCAGCGCAGCCTCGGCCTGCGCGGCGGGCGCGATGGAGCCGTCGCATGTGTTGCACGCAATGGGCGTGCCGCGCGAGCTGGCGCAAGGCGCGCTGCGTCTCACGTTGGGCACCACTTCCGCTGAGGCCGACGTGCACCGCGGCGTCGAGGTGATCGTGCGTGCCGTGCACCAGTTGCGCCGAACTTCGACGGTTGTGTCATGAAGGTTCTGATGGCACTCAGCGGTGGCGTCGATTCGTCGGTGGCCGCCGCCGAACTGTTGCGCGACGGCCACGAGGTGGTTGGCATCACGATGCGGCTGTGGGGTGGCGAGAGTGACACGGGCTGCTGCTCGGTGGCCGATGTCGACGACGCGCGCCGTGTGGCGCAGCAATTGGGCATCGATCATCTGGTCTTCAACTTCACCGACGATTTCAACGAGCACGTCGTAGCGCCGTACGTCAGCGCTCACCAGCAGGGGCTGACGCCCAACCCGTGCATCGAGTGCAATCGTCATCTCAAGTTTCACCGGCTCAGCGAGCGTGCCGATCTGCTCGGGTTCGATGCTGTGGCCACCGGCCATCACGCGCGCATCATCGATCGCGACGGCGTGCGGTACGTGGCTCGTGGTGAGGACATGGCGAAGGACCAGAGCTATGTCGTGCACATGCTGCCCCAGCGCGAACTGGTCCGCACGATGTTCCCCATCGGCGACCTGACCAAGGCGGAAGTGCGGTTGCGGGCGACCGCAATGGGCTTGCGTACAGCCGACAAGCCCGACAGCCAAGACGTCTGTTTCATCACCCACGACGGTGGTCGCACGGCGTTTCTCGGCAGCCGAATCGCGTTCCGTCCAGCAACCGTTGTCGATGCGGTCGACGGCACCACCCTCGGCGCCGTCGAGTCGGTGGAGATGGTCACCCTTGGCCAGCGTCGCGGTATCGGTCTTCCCGGCGGTGGGCCGAAGAGGTATGTCGTCGACATCGACCATGCCACGTCAACCGTCAAGGTCGGTGATGAGTCGATGCTGCTGTGCGAATCGATGGTGGTGCACGACATGACATGGGCGCACCTGCCCGTGGATGGTGATGTGCTGGTGCAGAGCAGCGCCCACGGCGCGACTCAGCCGGCCGCAATCACGCTGGAAGGCAACACGGCACTGGTGCAGTGGGCACAACCGCAGCGTCGGGTATCACCCGGGCAGAGCGTGGTGCTCTACGACGCCACCGACACCTATGTGCTGGGTGGCGGCATCGCTGGATGACGACCGTCAGCCGACGGGGATCTTCCCCTCGGAAAGTGCAATCAGGGCTCGGCCGGGTCGTGACGGTGCGACCAGGATGGACTGCACGTGCAGTGCCTTGCCCTTCGGCTCCTTGGCGCTGCCCGCGAGTACCACCAGTTCCATGTCGCGCAAAACGATTTCAAGTGCATGGCCAGCGGCGGGGCCGGTGAGGTCGGCGGCCTGCGTGTTGGCAGGTGCCAGTCGAGCCAGTGCCACGTTGCCGCGTCGTACCATCAACGTTTCGCCCAGCGTGACAGAGTCGTGCACCACGAGGCCGGCGGGAACGACCACCAACCAGCGGCGCGAGAAGCGGTGCAGACGTTGCGCGAGCAGCCAACCCAGCGCACCGGCCAGAGCTGCGAGCACCCCACCGACGACCCAGTGCTCGGCGCCGAGCTCGAGGACCGCACTGAGCAGCACGGTGCACCAGACCGACCAGACCAGCAGCATCGGAATGAGTAGCGCGGCAGGTGTCCGCAAAGGAAGCCGATGTTCGCGGCCGTATGCGGACCCTTGCACGAGGGCCTCGGCGGCTTCCGCCGAAAGGGACACCATGGCGGTCAGGACAGCTGCGACCAATGCGACGGCACCCCACAGCGCACCGTTGCCGAGCGCCAGCACTGTCACCGCCGCAGGCACGGTGGCCGGTGCCAGAATCCGCATGACGGTGAGCGAAAGCGGGGCGGGAACAACCAGTGCGATCACCATCGCCACGGTCATCAGACTCCACGCAGTGGTTGCAGCGGGGGCCGCCGCCGAGCTGCGTGCGTCCGCAGCATCCGCAATGGCGACAGTCATCGAGGCGGCCACAACTACAACGAGAAGTCGCAGTGTCCACAGCGAGCTGCGGGGTGAAGTGAGGTCGGCGGTGTTCATCGGCGGCACGGCAGATTTGTCGAAGGGCGACGCATCAGGCCAACGTATCTGCAAACGGTTGCCACGCTTCGAAGCGATTCACCCTTGCGTGGGACGATGACACCACCGAATCACGACACGCGGCTGTAGCCGACAGAATGAAGGGAGGCTCACCATGAACCCAGTACAACTGCCCAGCGGCATCGCAACCGGTATCGGCGGGCTTCCTCACCGTGATGCGTTCGAAGCGGCCTCGTTCGCGCTGCGCAAAATGGAGCTCCCGGCGATTCCGACCCTACCGCGCCGTTCGCCGGCCGAAGGTTCGATGGCGCAGGCCATGGTCGGCATGCAGGGCATCACTGTTGGCCAGTACGGCAGCATCGCAGTCGACGCCAACCTGGTCGACCCGCAAGCCCCGATCGTGACAGATCTTGAGCACGACTCGTTCGTGGGTTTTCGAACTTTCCTGGATGTGGCGTCCGAGCAGCAGTACTCCGGCCCCGTGAAATGGCAGTTCGTCGGTCCTGTCAGCTTCGGGCTGGCGCTCATGCGTGCGGGCGTGCCGATGACTGAGGCCTTCGAGGCTGCGGTGCATTGCGTGAGGACAAGAGTGCAGCACCTGCTGGACTACGTGGAGGTGGCACTGCCCGGTTGTCGGCAGCTGGTCTTCATCGAGGAGCCAGCGCTGGTCGACCTGATGCAGCCTGGGTTCCCAATTGCTCCCGACACGGCCATCGATCTTGTGTCTGGCGCGTTGGCGATGGTGGAGGGCTCCGCAGCTGTCTCCGGGCTGCACGTCTGCGGCCTCACCGACATTCCGTCGCAATTGGCGGCTGGTCCTGCGATTCTGTCACTTCCGGTGCTTCCCGAAATCGCCGAGTCCGCTGGATACCTCCTGCGGTTCATGGAGCAGGGCGGTCACATCGCATGGGGGGTGGTTCCCACCAGCGGCCCCATCCTCACCTCGGCCGAGCGCCCGTGGCGGCAGCTGTGTGCGCTGTGGTGCGAGCTGGTGCGGCGCGGCGTCGACCCAGTGCTGCTGCGTGAACACGCAATCATCACTCCAGAGTGTGGGCTGGCCTCGCATACTCCGGCCGTTGCAGATCGCGTGCACCGCAGCGCAGCTGAAGTCAGTCGCCGTGTCCGCGACCAGGCCACGGCATCGCGCTGGGTGCTCGGCGCCTAGGCCGAGTGCGTGCAGCGCTGCTCGCTCGGTTGGTGGTGCGGTGCCGCCTAAGCTGGTGCCGATGAGCGACTTCAACGAGATCCCGAGCGTGCCCGCCCCACCGACGGGGTCGACCCCGTCACCGTTCGGTGCGCCGTCCCCGCCGCCGCCGCCCGCCTCCTACGCGGCACCTGCCTACGGGGTACCCGGCTTTCCAGTTGGAGGCGTCCCTGCGCAGAAGCTGCCGCGGCCGGCAGTCACCGTCGGCGCAGGAATGCTCGTCGTTGGTGGCGTCCTGCTCATCGCTGGCTCGTTCCTCACGTGGTTCACCGTCCTCGGCGAGAGCTACACCGGGTTCTCCGATGGAGAAAGCGGTACCAAGGATGGCCCAGTTTTCGTGTTCTTCGGCGTCGTGGTGCTCGCTTTCGGAATCGTGCAGTTGGTGGCACGCAAGGTGCTCGCCGTCGGCATTCTGGCCATCGTGATTTCGGCGTTCGCGCTGCTTGCGGCGTTGGCCGACATCAGCGACGTCAGCGATGTCGTCGACCTGGGTGACTCCATTGGCATCGACGCATCCAGCGGCCCCGGCCTGTGGATCATCTTGGTCGGCGCGCTCATTGCGCTGGCCGGCGCGATCGCAACGGTGGCCAAACGACGCGCGTGAGCGACAATGAAGGCATGACCCCACTCGATCGGATCCTCGAACTTCGATCGCAGATCGCGCACCATGATGAGCGCTACTACGCCGACGACTCACCTGAGATCAGCGACGCGGACTACGACCAGATGGTGCGCGACCTTGCCCGGCTGGAGGTCGAGAACCCCGAACTGGTTGATGCCGAGTCCCCGACGCAACTGGTCGGCACTGGCGCCTTGAACGCCGCGTTCTCGCCGGTTGTGCACCGTGTACCGATGACCAGCCTGGACAACGCGATGGACGGCGACGAGCTGGCAGCCTGGGGCGAACGGGTGACGCGTGGCCTCGGTGGACAGGTTGCCAGGTTCGTCTGCGAGCTGAAGATCGATGGGCTTGCGATGAGCCTGCGCTATGAGAACGGCACTCTGGTCCAAGCCGCGACCCGTGGCGACGGACGGGTGGGGGAAGACGTCACCGCCAACGTGGCCACCATCGCCGCAGTGCCCAGCCAGCTCCAAGCATCGCCACCCCCGAGGGTGATCGAAGTGCGTGGCGAGGTGTACCTGCCGCTCGACGCCTTCGCCAGGCTCCAGGCCGCCAAGGAGGCGGAGAACGCGGTGCGTATCGCCGGTGGCCGCAAGCCCGAGCCGGTGCCGGTGAACCCGCGCAACGCTGGCGCCGGAAGCCTGCGGCAGAAAGATTCGACGATCACCGCCGAGCGTGGGCTGGCGTTCTGGAGCTATCAGCTGGGCGAGGTGGATGGCGGTCCCGAGTTCACGTCGCACCACGAGACGCTTCAGTACTTGCAATCCATCGGCTTCCCGGTCAATCCGGAGATCCGGTTGGTCGACGGGTTGGTCGCGGTGATCGAGTTCTGCCAGCACTGGCAAGAGCACCGTCACACGCTGGCGTACGAGATCGACGGGGTCGTCATCAAGGTCGACTCGCTGGTGCAGCGCGAGACGTTGGGGTTCACCTCGCGTGCGCCGCGCTGGGCCATCGCCTTCAAGTTTCCGCCGGAGGAGCGCACCACGATTCTTCGAGACATCATGGTGTCGGTCGGTCGCACGGGCCGGACAACACCGTTCGCTGTGTTGGAGCCGGTGTTCGTGGGCGGCTCCACCGTTGGTATGGCGACCCTGCACAATCAGGACCAGGTCGCCGTCAAAGATGTTCGCCCCGGGGACACAGTGGTTGTGCGTAAGGCCGGCGACGTGATCCCGGAAGTAGTCGGACCAGTGCTGTCGTTGCGCCCGGCGGGCAGCACCCCGTGGGCGTTTCCTCGGCTCTGTCCCTGCCCATTGAAGACCGAACTCGTTCGCCCCGAAGGTGAGGCCAACACCCGCTGCGTCGAGCCGGCGTGTCCGTTCCAGCGCGACCAGCGCATCATCTACTTCGCCTCGCGCAGCGCAATGGACATCGAAGGTTTGGGCGACAGCACAGTCATCCAGCTCAGTGAGGCGGGGATGGTGTCCGACCCAGGCGACATCTACTCGCTGACCCGTGAGCAGCTACTCACACTTGAGAAGTGGGGCGAGACGAAGGCCGACAACCTGCTGGCTGCGATCGAAGGCTCCAAGTCGCGGCCATTGACGAAGGTTCTGACGGCGCTGGGTTGTCGTGGTCTCGGGCCTTCGGCAAGTGATGCGCTGAGCAGGGACTTTGGCACGCTCGACGCGGTGATGAACGCTTCGGAGGCAGACCTGGCCACCACTGATGGTGTCGGCCCCACCATCGCGGCCGCCATCGTCCGTTGGTTCGGGCTGGCAGCCAACAGGGTGTTCGTGGAGAAGCTGCGCGTGGCCGGCGTGGAACTCGGCCGAGTGGAGGTCAGCCGGCAGCCGCAGATCCTTGCCGGGAAAGCCATCGTCGTGACTGGCTCGCTGAACGGTTACACCCGTGAGAGCGCCGAGGCGGCCATCAAGGATCGTGGTGGCAAGAGCCCGGGCAGCGTGAGCGCCAAGACGTTCGCCGTCGTCGTCGGTACCGAGCCAGGCACGAGCAAGCTGACCAAGGCGCACGACCAGGGTGTGCCGATTCTCGACCTCGCCGGCTTC